>Ga0209390_10002460_pt1 | contig 32464 bp, 32 predicted proteins | sample BON01_FD_187212 | JGI IMG/M metagenome (GOLD analysis project Ga0209390, IMG submission 187212) | Freshwater microbial communities from Lake Bonney liftoff mats and glacier meltwater in Antarctica - BON-01 (SPAdes) (version 2) | ecosystem: Environmental > Aquatic > Freshwater > Ice > Glacier...
GAGATAAAATCTGCGGAGGCGCGGGAGAAGTTGAGGAGGCGTGGGTTGCGAGGGTCCATCGTAGCGGCACAGACGCAGGACGTGCCGGAGCCCGTGCCACCAGCAAAAATACCAGCCGATTGCAGCGACGGGCGGGACCAGCGCGAAGAACGTGGTGAGGAGGGCGCTCTCAAGAAGGATGCGTCGGTCAGCGGAACCGCGTGTGAGGCGGAAAGCTCGAAAGTGGACGACGAGGTGGGCAACCCAGAGGCCGACGAGAACGATCAAGATTCCGATACGAAGACTCGTGAAGTCGATCATTTGGTGCTCGCCGAACAGCCGTTGGCAAGCGTTGGTGAACGCATAAGTTTCGGCAGGAAACGCGACGAACGGAACCGCGATAGGAACAGCACCACGCAAGGCCGCATCAATGGCAATTGCCGCGTGTGGTGCCGGGTCACCCGGAGGATGAATGAATAGGTCGAACTCGACGTCGGCCCGGCCCCAGTGGAAGGCGGTGAAGGCTAGGAATCCAATGAGCGCGAGCCCAGGCGCGATTTTCCAAAAAAGAATGACACCACCGGCCACGACCAGGTAAGCCAAGACGACAGCGGCGAGAGGACGGGGTCGAAGTGGCTGACCGGCCAGACCCAGGACTACGAGGTGATCGACCGCACCATGGGGCAGGCCGAACAGAACAACGCTCAAGACGAGCGGGGCGAAAGCAGGCCAGCCATTCGCGAGACCGAAGGCAGCCTGAAGAAAACCCGCGGCAATCAGAAACAGTGCGGCGACGTCGGCAGTTCGCTGGAGGGATCCGGGCGGGATTTGCCGATGCCCGACGGGAGCAGGTGGGACGAGCGGGCACCAAGCGAAGGTCATGGCAGCTGGTTGCGGGCCGGGAGCGAGTGCCACAAAACAAGGCCCTGGGCGACGAGGAGGCTGGTCACGGTGAAGAAGACAAACTCCTCGAGCGGAACATTGCCAAGGTTCAGTCCGGTGACGGTCTCAGGGGAGATATTCCAGATACCGTCGCCCAAGGCGAAACTGTCCACGAGCGTGAGGTAGGTGGCGGGAATCATCGTGCCGAGGAGGACCGTCGAGTAGTGTCGGAGAAGCGTGAGCGGATCGAAGAGCCATTGGAGCAGGACCGGCGGGGCGAACCAGACGAGAATAAGGCCAAGATAGGTCCCTGGGTCGGATCGAAGAGCGAGGAAACCGCCACCAATTGCGACGATACCAACAAGGAAGGCGAGCCCGCGGAGCCATGGTTGACCACTGCGCCATCGCGACGATCCGGCGATCCCGGGCCGAATGAGGAGAGCGAGCAGGCAGGCAATCAGAATCGTTTCGAGAACGATAAAGACGTATTCCTCGATGGGAACAAACCAAATGGTTCCGACGACGCGATCAGAGCCGTAAGTCCAAATCCGGTGCGCGACGAGGTAATTATCCCAGGGAGTCGTCCAAATAAGAGCGATCAACACAAGGATGCCGGTGCCGAGCCAATGACGGCGGAGATTGATACGACCGAACGGCCGCCGGACGGCGATCGTCCCGAACACAAGGGTTGGCGGAATCACGAAAACGAGGAGGAACGTGAAATAGGTCATGGCAGTGCAGGGCCCGCAACAGGGGCAAGCGGGCGGTGGAGGGAGGAGTCGTGAGACGGGGGATTAGGTTGATTCCAAAGCGTCCGCCGAGCCCGGATGTAGCTGACGGCAGTACCTGCGGCAGCGGCGGCGAGTTGGGCTGGCGAGAGGGAAACCCTCCGTCGCCAGGCAGCGGGTCGCTCACGCCAGACGCGGTGACCAATGGCTTCGTAGAGCCCTGCGGCGAGGTAGGTGACGCGGCGGTTGCGTGGAGAAATGAACCAGTGCCCGGCTCGGGCACTTTGGTAGTAGTCCTCCGCGAGATCGAGGACGTGGCGAACGGCCTGGTCGGTCACTTCAAGAGCGACCGGGTCCGCAGGGACGGCCAGCGCAGCATCAATGGCTGCCGGGGAAACCCATTTCGCGGGGAGGTAGTAGCGCTGGCGCGCCGCGTCCTCGGAGACATCGCGGACGACGTTGGTCAGTTGCAGGGCTATTCCGAGGTCGATGGCAAAGGGAGCGGCGCGCGGGTCAGTGGCGCCAACAAGTGGTTGAAGCAGGAGACCCACAGTGCCAGCCACTCCATGGGCGAAGCGGACGAGTTCATCCGGCGATTCGATGCGCCGCGGACCACAATCGGCGCTAATGGCATCGACCAACGCGACGGCGGCATCAAGGGGAAGGTCGCGTTCGGCAGCGAGCGCAAGAAAATCCGCAGTGACCGGATCGGCAGCGGGACTTCCAGGATCGAGCAGACTGGCACGCACCCGGGCGAGTTGGTCAGCTTCGCCCGACAGGGTTTGATCAGCGAAATCATCAATGGTGCGGCAGAACCGGTAGAGCCTCGCAACAGCATCCTGATCAGCGGGTGCAAACAAGCGGGCCGCGAGAGAGAATGAGCGGCTTTTTTGGATAAACAACGCGCGTGCGCTGGCGTCAAAAGCCGTCATGGTCGAAAAGATTCTCGAGTAGTTTGGCTGAACACAGGACGCCGGGGACTCCGGCTCCAGGATGCGTGCCCGCGCCCACGAGGTAGAGGTTTTTTAGGAATTCCGAGCGATTGTGAAACCGGAACCATGCGGATTGTGAGAACGTGGGAGAGATCGAAAATCCGGCTCCATCGACGCTTAAGTAGTCCTGGGCAAAGTCCTCGGGGGTCATGAAGAAATCCGAGCGGATGCGCGCAGGAAGACCGGGCAGGATGGTCTCATCAAGGGCGGCGACGATACGATCTCGCAGGATGGGACCAGCAGTGGCCCAGTCGATGGCAGCGCGAAGGTTCGGCACAGGCGCGAGCACGTAAAAGGAATCGCAGCCAGCAGGGGCAAAGGTCGAATCTGTGGCTGTCGGCCGATGGAGGTAGAGGGAGAAGTCATCGGGGAGAGTACTCCCGTGGAAGATTTCGTGAATCAATGCTCGGTAGCGCTCGGTGAGCCAGATCGTATGGTGGGCCACATCGGGGTAAGTGCCGTCGGTGCCAAAGAATAGAACGAAGAGCCCCATGGACGACTTCATTCGTTTTTGCTTCAGACGAAAGATGGGTGGCTGGGAGGGCGTGGGGATGAGATCGCGGTAAAGGTGAAGCGGATCGGTGTTCGAGACGACGAGGTCGGCGTTGAGAACCTCACCGCCGGGAAGTTCAACGCCAGTGGCTACGCGGCCGCGCGTGTGGATACGCTGGACGGTCGTGCCGGTGCGAATCTGAATCCCCGACTCTACCATGAGTCGAAGAAGTGCGGCCGTCAGAGCTCCGGTGCCGCCGCGAGGAAAGTAAACACCCCAGCGGCGCTCGAGATAGTGAATAAGGCTGTAGATACAGGTAGTCTCAAACGGGTTACCTCCCACAAGCAATGGCTGGATCGAGAACGCGCGGCGCAGGTGGTCGTCGGTGAGGTGGTGGCAGACGAACTGCCAGACCGTCCGGTCACAGCGTAGGCGGAGAAGATTGGGGATCTGCGCGATGAGGGTTGCTGCCGAGTGGAAAGGCTGGTCGGCGAGACCAGTAAATCCAACGTCGAAAATCCGGCGGGAGTGGTCAAGCATCCGCTCGTAGCCGGCCTCATCCCCAGGCGCGAGGCGACGGATCTCGGTAAGCGTATCCTCGGTGGTGCCTCCATAATCGAAAGTCTGCCCGTCCGCAAAATGAAAACGATACCAGACATCAAGAGGTATAAACTCGATGTAGTCGGCCCGGCACTTTCCGAAGAGCGCGAAGAGTTCGTCAAAGAGGAAAGGTGCGGTGATTACGGTTGGTCCCGCATCGTGGCGGAAGCCGCCACGTTCGAAGACCTGTGCCCGGCCTCCAACCTGAGAGCAGCGGTCGACGAGAGTAACGTTGTGGCCGCGGGCGCGGAGCCGAAGCGCGGCGGCGATGCCACCGAATCCGGCCCCGACGATAACGGCGTTAGCCATTTGGGAACGCGACTTTTGCGAGCAAACCGTCCGTGAGTGCAATGAGGCCATTGCCCGCATGGTCCGGTAGGCGGGCGGCTTGGGCACGAGCGTCATTAAGATGCCTTACCGCAAGTGCCGAACCTTGTTGGACCGCCCCGGCGAGGGATGCTTGCTTGCGAAGCACAAGAATGAGATTCAGGCCCAGGCCTGAATCACGGTCGGATTCGAAATCGTCGAGGTCATCGACGATCTGGTAACCGATTCCAAAGTCGCGCGCAGCGGCCTGCGCTGTTAGGAGAGCATCGCCTCGCCCGGCGAGAATGAGCGGGAGGGTTAAGGCCAGGGCGAAAAGCGGACCCGATTTGAAGCCTGCGGATGCGATGACGGCATCGATCCCAGGAGTCGAGACGGACGGATTAGCGAGGTCAGTGATCTGACCGTGTGTTGTCTCGGTTATGGCAGCGTTAACGGCCGCAATGAGCTGAGGCAGACAATGGGGATGCGGGATTCGCGAGACGCAAAGAAACGTCGCGCTGATCAAGCAGTTGGCCAAACCGATCGCCGCCGCGTCTCCAAACTCTGCCCAAACGGCAGCCTGGCCCCGTCGGAAGTTTGAACGATCCTGAAAATCATCCTGAACCAGCGAAGCATTGTGGAGGAGTTCTATAGCAGCGGCGATTTGGGCCGAATCTCGGGGGCTGAGTTGAAGGGCGGCAGAGGTTTGGAGAGCCAATCGAGCCCTGCGCTGCGCACCCGGCATAGAGAAGTGATGGTCAAAAGCCCGTTGGAGCAGACCGGAATCAGGTGCCCCGACCGCCTCATGAAAGACGGTCCTAAGGCAAAAGTTAGCGGTGGCCAACTCTGAGTCGGCCACCGCGGTTTTTTCTGTAGCCAAGATCGGCATCAAGGTTCCCTTTAGGAATCGATTATGCCGTTACTTCGGTTTCTGATTTCTTCATTGCAATGACGAAGATCAGAATACCGAGGACGCATTTTGAAACTATGTCAGCGACGGAATATCCTACTTGGAGGAAGGTTTCGGCCATAGGACCGGTGATTCCAATCATCGGGAAAAGAAACACGATCGGGTAAAAAGCCCAAGAAAAGATGGTAAGATATCGGGCTTTGCTGATAAGGCCACGCGCTGCCAGTGGTTGCACGGCAATCGCTTTCCGCAATCCGACGAACAATTCGAATATAATCCACAAGAACGGAACCATAGCTAGACTCCACCACAAAAGACGGGTGCTGTTATCGCTAGAAATTTCGCCGGGATACCCGAGGGCGACCATGAGCAGGGCAAGGGTGCCAAGGCGGACCGACTTTGAGAATGTTTCCTGTGCCGATAGGCGCATAACTAGAATCAACTCAATGAGCAGGAGCGGAACGGTGAGTAGCCAATCCACATACCGGTATGCGTGGTTGAACGGTACACCGGTAGCAGTGACGACGCCATCAGCGAGCGTGTAGCTTTCCATCCAGCTACTGTAAATACGCAAGTAGTGGTAGAAGGCAATGAACGTCACGATTCCGCTGACGGTGACCGCAATGCGGTAGGGCGAGGCGACTTGTCCCCGGCAAAGCCAGAGAAAGAGGGTGGTAGCTGCCATCGCAGCGATGGTGAGAGATAGCATATTTGCTACCAATGAGAATTGTCCGACAGATAGTTCAGGCATGGGTGAGTTGGGTTTGAGTTAGATCTACTTGTTTCGACAAGAACCTACAGGAAGCTCATAAAAGCCTCGTTTGCCCGACTTCGGGTTTTTTGAGACTAGCTGGGGCGGGTTTGTTGGAACTTGCTTTCTCTTATAATACGGAGACCGAGCGCCACCGGTTGTCTCAATTTTTCATTAAAATCGAAAATTTGTCAATCTTCATTCGCTTTCCTGTCGGCGACCGAATTGACTCAAATGAAATGACACCGGGAGGGGAAGAAAGAGCCAATCGAAACTGGAACGTTGGCTCAATGAAGGAGACACCGGAGGGATGGAGTTAGAAATGAGTCAAAAGAGCAAAGAAGAAGTGTTAAAAAAGATGAGGTGGCGCTACGCAGGGCGAGGCTGAGGGCAAGGTGCTAAAAGCCATTTGGCTTGGAGCCGAGCAACCCTGCAAGATCCGCCTCAAAGCCGCCGTGGGAATTTGGTTGCCGCATTACGAGTTGGAACGTGGCCCTCTTGAGTGTGAGAGCAGGGAGAAGCTACTGCCTATGAGTGCGACGACCATGGAGCGGCTACGGAGTTCCTTCAAGGCCCGTGTGGGAAGTCGCGGACGATGAGGAACGCGTCCCGGCACGCTGCTACGCACGCAGATCCCGGGTCGCACGAAGCATTGGGACGCAGCCGGGCCTGGATGGCTGGAGGCGGATACGGTGGCGCACTGCGGAGGTTTAATAGAGGGGGCGTTCCTCAACTTCCACCTGCTGGAGTATTTCCGGGTGCGTCCAAGACCGGTGGCATTCACGCGCTCGCGTCCGTCTCGTAAAAACGACAACGCCCGCGTCAAACAAAAGAACTGGACCCATGTTGCGCCAGTTGGTGGACTACGGGCGATTGGGGGAACCCTGGCAAGCTGAAGCTTTGAACGAGCTCTACGCCAAGGAGTGGAGCCAGTTTCGTAACTTTTTCTGGCCGACAATGAAGCACCTGTGAACTGAGAGTGAAGGTAGCAAAAAGCGTCAAATTTATAACCAACCCACGACCCCGTTTGAACGGCTCAAAGCCGGTTCAGGACTTGATCCCGCTGGACTTGCAGCGCTCGAAAGCGTCTATGCGAGTATCAATACGTTCCAGCTCAAGCGCTCGATCGAAACCAAACTGCGCAAACTTCTGCGCCAACCCACCCGCGCTGCGGCATGAAGCCCCAAGAAAACCGTCACCGAAATGGGATGTTCTTCATTGAGCCAAAACGAATGCGCTTGGTGTCCGCCTTTTCGGCTTGGACTTGAATTAGCGGCAGGGAAATGCCACCTTTGCTGCATCGCCTGCAAGCGGGCGGGCGTAACACATCCCCGAAACCAAAAAATAATTATGACTATCTCCGAACAAGTAACTGCACGCACGTTTCCGCCGTTCAGCCTCACGCGATTGATAAAAAGCACCTTCGAACCCAAGGCAGGGCAGCGGATTGCCATCCTGATCGATCTCGAAAATCCTCACGACATCGAGGGGTTCAAATTTTTGCAAAACCCGGACCTTTCGATCCAGCGCAATGCTCATCAGCATTTTTACCTTGGCCTGAAGGATGGCGGCCTAGAGGAGCTTGAAATGAAGGGGGGCGAGATTTTCGCTTATGAGATCACTGGTGGCAGCAATCTTGACCTGCCTGACCTCGCGGTCGCACTGGACGGCACCGAACTCAGTTTGGAAAACGATATCTATCCAAACTACGACATCATCCTTTGTATCTCGACCTACTCAGCCACAGCACCGCTGACGGCATTTGCAAAGCAATACGGATTTCGCGGGGCGACGCTGCATGGCGTGAATCAGATCATTTTGTCATCGGGTCTTTCTGTCGATTACGACGACGTCAGCCGCGACGCAGAGAAGCTCCGTTTGGGAATGACGGGCGCTGATTGGGTGGAAATCGATTTCCTTTTTGAGGAAAACACACACACGCTGCATCTCGATCTCGGCGGCCAAGAGGCACAGAAGAGCCATGGGTTGTGCCGTGGCGATGAGCCGGACGTTGCCAACTTGCCTGCGGGCGAGATTTACTACGTGCCGACGGGTGCGGAAGGCGAATTCCCGATGAAATATGAAGACGGGACTATCGGCCTCATGAAGGTGGGTGGCGGACGCATTCAAAGGGCGGAGTTCCTGCGCGGGAATCCAGATACGGTGACTGCTCACAATCAAAAACTTGTCAGCGATCCCGTGACGGGCGAGCTGGGTGAGCTGGGATTTGGCACGCAACTCCTGCCGGTTTCCGGTCGGGATATTCAGGATGAAAAGATCCGTGGCACGTTGCATGTGGCGACCGGTCGCAGTGATCATCTCGGCGGAGCGCTGACACCGGATAAGTTTTCCAATCACAAAAATGCGACCCACGACGACATCCTTTTTGCGCCGCATAAAACGCCGGAGATCAAGGTCACCCAAGCGCGCATGCATCGCAACGGCGGCGTCGAAGTGCTCATCGAACATTTCGAGCCGTCCGATTACATGCAGTCGCTGCTTGCCTGATGTCCGCAGTCAACGCGTTGAAAGGCCACGCCGTTTACGAATCACCGGGCTCGGTCGCCGAGTATCTCCTGTTTCATTATGGAGATGCCGACGAGGTGTTCGGGGAATTGCCGGGGCCGCGGGATGCGGTGGGATTTGCCACCCGCATCGTGGCAGAGCTTATCGCACCGACTGCACCTGACGCTCGAGCATTGGATATCGGGTGTGCAGTGGGGGCTACGTCTTTCGAGTTGTCGAAATCCTGCACGAGTGTGCTTGGCATTGATTTTTCTGAGGCCTTTATCCATGCGGCACGTGGGATGCAGCGCTCAGGAAATCAATCTGGCATTAAGCGGGTCGAGGGCCATCGTGTGGAGACATTCCAAGCACGACTACCCGACGATGCGCGAGTGGACCGTGTTGCATTCGAAGTCGGCGATGCGTGCGATCTGCGACCGGATATTGGCACCTTTGACATCGTTTTTGCGGCAAATCTGATTTGTCGCTTACCCGACCCTCGCGCGTTCCTTTCGCGCCTACCAGATCTGGTTAGCACCGGGGGGCAATTGATTCTGACGACGCCGTTCACATGGATGGAAGAATACACGCCGGTGAGCGCCTGGCTGGGCGCGACGCCCGAAAGCGGCCCGAGTTTTGATGCCCTGCGTGTGGAGCTGGAAGACCACTTTAGCCTGGAGCTGACAAAAGACATCCCGTTCCTCATACGGGAACACAGCCGCAAGTTCCAGTATACCGTGGCCCAAGGTTCTCGGTGGCGGCGGCGGTGATGCATCCGACCTTGCGTCGTTTGGTAATTGGAATGATTGCTGCATGGATGGGAAGCAATGGTTTTGCGACCGAGGGCGTGAAGCACTCGCGGGCTTCGTTTCAAAGCCATGGCAAAAAAATCCGCGTGGACGTTTTTTCGCCGACGGCACACGGGCCCCATCGGGAGGTGATCGTCTTACCCGGGGCGGGCGGCATGCTCTTCGACGGTCCGCAGATGAAGCGAGTTGCCCGGGGATTGGCGGCCGCAGGTGTAAAGTCTTATGTCGTAAATTACTTCAACCGCACCCACTCGCTGGTCGCGCTCAATGACGGCATAATGATCCGTGGATTTTCCACATGGATGCAGACCGTGAGCGACGCCGTGGATTGGATCGCCGCTCCGAAGCAAAACAAGCGTTCTGTAGGGATTTACGGTTATTCGCTGGGCGGATTTCTAGCGGTTGCGGTGGGATCCACAAACCCCCAGGTCGGAGCAGTCGTCGAGCAATCAGGCGGGATGTGGGATCGTTTTTTTACGCTCGTTGAGCCTTTGCCATCCGTGTTAGTGATTCATGGGCGGAAGGACAATCGCGTGTTTTTTGAAAAAAATACGCGACTCATCCGTGATTACGTCGAGCGCGACGGCGGGGAGTTTCATGCGTTGATTTTCGATGAAGAATCTCATGGATTCACCAAAGCCGCGATGCAGAAATCGATCACCGCGACCGCTGCGTTTTTTCAGCAACACCTTCCGGAACCTTAATCATTGGTCGGCTGGACGCCCGGCGCAGCGGCAATACTACTCGCGAATTTCCAAATACGTCCGACTTGCCACGCGGCTGGTGCCGAGCTCGAATTCTTCCACCCGCATCGTCTTGAGCATCCATTGTTCGCCAATCTTTTGACCGGAAATCACCTCAAATCGTTTCGCGATTTGCCCATTTTTATCGAACCCCTCGATTCGCATGAGTGCACCGCTGGCTTTATCGATCCAGAGGCGGGCGACGCCATATTGCGATTTGGTTCGAGGTGCCTGGACCTCAATCACCCACGTGCTGCGGGTCCGGATATTGTCGTCGCCGATGAGTTTCGGTCGGGGCCAATAGAGAAATTGCAGAGCGAGATCTTCATAGGTGATCGCGGTTCCCCGCAGGCGATCCGATTCATTGACTTCCTTCAACGGGGATCCGGGAGGCGTGCTTTCACGAAGCACAGGCTCGGTTTCGTCGAGTCGGAGTTGGATCTCCTGCGCGGGATCCTCAAATCGATAGCGGATCACGCCGCCGGCAAGCTCCAGCGTAAATGGGATGCGTTCCTTGTTCAGCCTGAGATACCCATTTAATTTTGCCTCTTGCGACATCTGCGTGATTCGGGCCGTCTGCAGGATTTCCCCGGCAGATGGCTCAGGCTGCGCGGATCCCGTGAGCGGCTGTAAAAAAGCGGAGCACAGAACGAGGAGGACTTTGGCTTGAGTGCTGGGTCGAATCATCAGATGCTTCCACCCTAAATCAGCTTCCTGAATGGATCAAAGTCTCTTCTTCACAATCAACCGCGACTGGATTTTCCCGTGGCTCGACAAGCCGATGGCGACGCTATCGAGCTGGGACGCCTGGTGGCCAGTGGCGGTGATCGGGGCGTTGTGTCTTTTGATTTTTGGGGGATTCCGGGGACGCGCGGCGCTGGTTTGTATTGCTCTGGCCATCGGTCTCACGGATGGGCTGGTATTGCAGGTCGTAAAAAAGTCCGTAGAGCGTCCGAGGCCTAATCAGGTTCTCGACGGAGTCCGCATCATCGACCTCGCCAAGGCGACGCCGCGTCTGCTGGCGCTTTCGAAGCCGGTAAAAGAAAAATACTCCGAGCCCTCGATTCGCCCGGTGCGCGGGAGATCCTTTCCGTCGGGCCACGCTGCTAATAATTTCGCTCTGGCAACCGTGCTGGCACTCTTTTTCCGACGATGGGGGTGGCTCTACTTCATTGTCGCCGTGCTTGTGGCGTACTCCCGTGTTTACGTCGGCTCACACTATCCCTCCGACGTTGTGGTGGGGGCAGTCTTGGCGGCAGGCTTATCTTTTCTAGCCGTCGCCATTGCGGAGGCGCTGTGGCGTCGCTGGGGTGGACGGATCCTGCCGCGAGTCCACGCGCAGCATCCGTCGCTATTTGTATGAAGCGAGAGAGGTTCCTGTTGTTGGCGGTAGTGATGCTGCTCACGTTGGCCCGGCTGTGGCTGGCGTCGCAGTGGACTGTGACCCCGGACGAGGCGCTCTCATGGCTGTGCTCGCGCCGCATGGACCTCGCATTTTTCGACTCGCCCTGGGGTGTCCCCTGGTTAATCCGTTGGGGAACCGCTCTTGCCGGAGACGGTGCTTACGGAATGCGGCTATTTTTCCCGATTGCCGCTGGCGTGGCTACTGTAGCTGCGTGGGCGCTTGGCCGGCGGCTCGCGGGACCTGCAGCGGGGTGGTGGGCTGCCGCATTGTTGAACGCGACGCCGGGCTTTCAAATAAGTGCAGTGGAAGCTGGTGCACAAGCTCCGGCAATGGCTGCATCGCTGATCGGATTGGCGGTGATTGCATCCGCGCCGACCTCGGCGGTGGTTTGGATCATGGGCGGGTTGGCATTTGCGGTGGCTGTGCAATTTTCCTTGTGGCCATTAGTGGCAGCGCTGGCGGCACTGGGATTTTTCATTCCCCTGCACAAGGAAAAGCCATCTCCCTTGCTTTGGCTTCACGCGGTTTGTTTTTTAAGCTTGGTGGGGATCGGAATGCTTCCCTTTTTCATTTGGAATCAGGTGAACCAGTGGCCGGTGGGCGCGTTGGGCACATGGCAAACATTCACGCAGATGAGCGTTGCGGCGAGCATGGGGTCACTCAATCAGGCAATCCGAGTGATCTCAGGTCCGGCGCTGCTTGCAGTGGCTGTGGGGATGGCGCTGTTAATCCTCAGTTGGAGGAAAGAGCGCAGGCTTCGTCGCCTGGGAGTGATCCTAGTCCCCCTGTTACTCGCGTGGCTATTTGGAGCACTTACCGGGCAAGCCAGCACTTTTCTAATTCTTCTTTCCTTTGTGTTCCTCGTCGCCGGAATCAGTGCCACCCTTGCGCCGTGGTGGAGGAATGGGCTGGGTGGCGCGTTGGCGCTGCTGATCAGCATCCAGTTTTACCTTCAGGCAACCCTGCGGCTTCCCGATCTGCCTTGGTCTTCGGTGCGACGATCGCTTGAGGCATTAATCGAATCCGGCGCCCCGTATCAGACCGCTCCTTTATTCCTTATCGCTCAGTCGCCACGACTCACCGCATCGTTGAATTATCACCTCGCCCAATCCGATATTGCAGAGGAGGCCGAGGTATTCTTATTAGAATCTCAAAACCTGGCAAATCAGTTTGGACTTTGGCCATCCTATGACGACTTTATCGAAACAAAGACGGCACCAGATGAGCTTTTTGAAGAACTGCGCGCTGCCAACCCCAATGTCGGGAGGTCCGCATTTTACGTCACACGCGAGCCAATGACCGTGCTGCCACAATCGATCACGGCTGCGTTCGAAGAGATTCAACCTGCCGTGACAATTGATCTCGCTGAAGGCGGAATGCTTTACATTTATTTCTGTCGGAACTATCAAACCATGCCGCTTTGATGCCTCCCTCGCCCTCGATTTCCATTGTAATTCCGCTCTTTAACGAAGAGGAAAATGTCCCGCTCCTCCAGTCGGAGATTGAAACTGCCATGCTCGGGCGAGACTTTGAGATTGTTTTTGTCGATGATGCCTCGACAGACGGCACGGCGTCGGTCGTGCGCGCGGCACCGCATGTCGTGCTGATCCGTTTTAGAAAAAACGAAGGCCAGAGTGCAGCGATGTTAGCGGGGATGCGTGCGGCCAGAGGAGGCACGATCGTGCTTCTCGACGGGGATTTGCAAAACGACCCTGCGGATATCCCGCGGTTATTGGAAAAATTGGACAATGGTGCTGATCTCGTCTGTGGCTACCGCGCAAAGCGGGCTGACTCGCCGTTGAAAAAAATCACGAGTCGGGTGGCGAATTTCGTCCGCAGCCGCGTGGCGGGTGATGGCATTCGCGACACGGGATGCACCCTAAAAGCGATGCGACGCGAATGTGTCGATGCGCTTGTCCCGTTTCGCGGGATGCACCGGTTTATTCCGGCTCTGATCAAGAGCGCTGGATTCAATATTATTGAAATTCCCGTGAACCATCGTGCACGCCGATTTGGCGTCAGTAAATACGGCCTGGGCAACCGGGCAATCAGAGCTACGCTGGACATGCTCGGCGTGGCCTGGCTACAGAACCGCAGGCTAACTTACGAAGTGCGGCCGGTGACCGACCGATGACTGTGATCGATGCGGCACTGAGCGTGGCAGCGATCATTTTGGGGTTGGCATCTGCTTCGTTTGCTGCGGTCGAAACCGCTATTTTTTCCATGTCCGACCACCACAGGCGCCGTCTCCGGTCTAAGAGCCCGACGCGAGCGTCGGAGGTAGACGCCTTGTTTGACCGTCCGGAGGCTGCAGGAAATGCACTCATGCTTGCGGAAGCGCTTTCCACGCTTCCGTTGATTGTTATTTTGCTCCACCTGCAGGCTGTTTTCGGTCTCGGAGATAACGCGCCGGGCTGGGTCGTGGCGATTGGTGTTTTCGGCTTGGTAATTATCTTGTGCGACCTGCTTCCGAAAGTGATCGCCCTCACAGCACCCGTGCGTGTTTCGCTGGCAGGGGCGCACATGGCGTCTGGACTGGTGCGCGGCTTGAATCCCGCGTGCGAATGGTTTGAGTCTGCGTGTGAACGTGTCGTGAGGATTTTATTCTCGCGCGGCATCACCACCATTCCGAACCTCACAGACGAGGAGTTGGAAACACTTGTGGAAATCAGCCGCGATGAAGGCACGCTCAGCGAAACAGAAAGCAAAATCATCCGCGAAATACTGCGCTTGGAAGATAAATCCGCAAAACACTGCATGACCCCGCGCGTGGATGCCTTTTTCCTCAATGATGATCTCACCAACGACGAAGCAAGTGCTGTCCTGAGAACGAAACGCCTGCGGCGGGTTCCCATCCGTGGACAACGGATCGATGACATCGAGGGTATTCTCGATGCCCGGACATTTCTGCTGAATCCGGCCGACCACTACACCACGCTGCTGCAAGCACCTTCATTTGTTCCAGAGTCAATGCCTGCATTGGAGCTCCTGCGTGCGTTTTTAAATCATCGCCAGCATCTCGCAATCCTGCTCGACGAATTCGGCGGCGTGGAGGGCTTGGTGACACTCTCCGACATCATTGAGGAGTTGCTCGGAGAAGAGGGCCCCGACCCGAAGAGTGAATTATACATCGAGAAGCTGGGTGCATCCCGACTGCTGGCTGCCGGGAGCGCACGACTCGACGACATTGGAGAGGTGTTGGGAACTTCATTTGAGTGCGAAGATATTGAATCCATCGGTGGGTTGGTAATTGATAGCCTGGGCTACCTCCCCCGCCCGGGAGTATCCCTTCAAATCGGCGAGTGGCGGATCCATGTGCGCCGGGCGACTCGCAAGCGAATCAAGGAAGTCCTCATTGAGCCAGCGTCACCGGATGACGGCAATTCTTTGGTGCCGGAATCCGGGAACGCAAACCCACAGGAATGGGAGATCTGATGATCTGGCTGGGTCTGCTTGCGTGCATGGTGATTTCATTCACCTTTTCAGGAATCGAAGCCGGGGTGCTTTCGGTCAACCGGGTCCGCCTGCGGCATTATGCCCGGAAGGGAGAATTGGCTGCCGTCCAGCTCGATCGCTTGTTGATGGGAATCGAGCGACTCATGATCACGGTGGTCCTGGTCAATAATGCGGTGAACATTCTCGGGATCGCCCTCCTCTATTACTATTTCACCGCGATGCTCGGGCCGGTCGGGTCGTTGGTCACCTTGGCCGTGGCGTTACCGGTATTCGTCGTCCTATTAGAATTTCTGCCCCGGGTGATTTTCCGTCGCTTCCCTTATCGCACGCTGGTGGTCTTTGCGCGCATCCTGACCTTTGCGCATCTTCTGTGTTCACCCGCGGTGCGACTGGGTGCAGGCATCGTAAAACCATTTCTCAAGCGCTACCGGGAAAACCGGGACAAGCGGCTTGTTAAGCCCGAGGATCTCCGCCGGATCACTTCTGAGAGTGCGGCGCGGGGGCAAATCTCCCCGAACGGCCGTGACCTCATCCACCGCGTGATGGAATTCCGTGCCCTCACCGTAACGGACGTGAGCACACCCTTCAGTGAAGTCACCACCGTCCGTCCAGAGACATCCGTGCCTGAGTTGCTGGACTTAGCCCGTCAAACCGGAGCGGACCGTTTTCCTGTGGTGAATTCCGATGGCCGATGCGATGGCGTGATCCGGGTTTTTGATCTCCTGCGCGATGGAGTGGTCGCCGGACGGGCTCAATCCTACTCCCGGAGAGTGCTCTCGTTTCCTGAAAGCGCATCGGCCATGGAAGTCCTGAAAAAATTGCGAGCTGCACGATTTTCGCTGGGGCTTGTAGCGGACGCTGACGGGATGCCGTCGGGTCTCGTTTCAACCGAATCGCTCGTGCGTCGATTACTCACCGGGAAAAAATAATTCAGACATTTTGTATCCCGTTCTTGCAGCGCAGGGTAAGGTCGCTTTTATTGGCATCCTTATGTCATCGGATAACGCTTCAGTTTACTCACGAAAGAATCCATTCCCAGCTACCGTTGGAATTAATAAAAAATTGACTGGCGATCTTTCGGAAAAAGATACGCGGCATTTTGAAATCAGTTTGAAAGGTTCTGACCTTGCCTACGAAGTCGGCGACTCACTGGGAATATTCCCGGAAAATGATCCAAAACTTGTGGACGCCATTCTTGCCCGGACAGGCTTGGCTGCAGACGCGCTTGTGACTAACCCTGCTGGCGAGCAGGTGGCACTGCACGCCGCGTTGCTAAAAGATTACATACTCACAGAGCCATCGAAACAGCTCTTACAAGCGGTCGCAGCGCAGGACTCTTCTGCCGCATTCATGACCGAACTGCTTGATCCGAGCACCAAGAGCGAATTGGAAAAATGGCTCTGGGGCCGCGACGTGCTCGATGTGCTCAACGAGTTCACTCTGACATTCACGCCGGAGGAGTTCGGAAAGGTGCTCCGCAAGCTGCAACCGCGGCTCTATTCTATCGCCTCATCTCAGAAAGTGGTCGGCGAGGAAGTCCACCTCACGGTGGCTAGCGTCCGCTATGAGTCGTTTGGCCGGCAAAAATCCGGCGTCTGCTCGGTGTTCCTCGCCGAGCGCGCGGAAGGGAACGGCAAAGTGCCTGTTTTCGTGCATGGAGCCAAACATTTTCGCCTTCCAGAAGATCCCGCCACGGACGTGATCATGGTCGGGCCCGGCACCGGTATCGCTCCGTTTCGCGCCATGCTTCAGGAACGTAAGGCAAGCAAAGCGACCGGGAAAAACTGGCTTTTCTTCGGCGAACAACGCTCGGCATCAGACTTCCTTTATCAGGACGAATTCGAGGGTTATCTCGCCGACGGCACACTGACCCGCTTCGACACCGCATTTTCCAGAGATCAGGATTACAAGATCTATGTCCAACACCGCATCATTGAGGCTGCGGAGGAACTATATCACTGGCTCGAAAGCGGCGCTGTCTTCTACATCTGCGGCGATGCAGCACGCATGGCGAAAGACGTCGATATCGCGCTGCACCAAGTCGTGGAAATGGCGGGAGGGAAATCCACGGAAGAAGCATCGGCCTATATCGACGCACTAAAAAAAGCGAAGCGCTATCGCAAGGACGTCTATTAATTCCGGTGCTGAAGTTGTGAAGCCGAGCGCGCAGCACGTCCATTTTCTGGGGATCTGCGGCACCGCCATGGGCGCGGTTGCCGCCGCGATGAGGGCGCAGGGATTCCATGTCACTGGGCAGGACGACGAGGTTTATCCCCCGATGTCCACGTTTTTGGAATCCTCGGGAGTCGAAATCATCTCCGGGTATGAAGCAGACGGCATTCCCGCTGACACGGATGTGGTGGTCGTTGGCAATGCCATGTCCCGGGGGCGTCCCGTGGTCGAGGCGATGCTCAATCGCAAGCTATTTTACCTCTCGCTCCCGGAGGTGCTGAAGACGTATTTCCTGCGGGGGCGGCACAATCTCGTCGTGACAGGAACCCACGGGAAAACAACAACGACGTCCATACTCGCGTGGATATTTGAACACGCGGGCCGCGAACCGGGTTACCTCATCGGAGGGATCCCCGAAAACCTCGGTCATGGCGCTTGTTTGCGTGACTCGAAGTATTTCATCATTGAAGGGGACGAGTACGACACCGCCTTTTTCGATAAGCGCTCGAAGTTCATCCACTACCTACCGGAGCTGGTCATCGTAAATAACATCGAGTTCGACCACGCGGATATTTTCCGGGATCTTGACGAAATCAAGACGAGCTTCCGCCGCCTGCTGAACATCGTGCCGGAGAATGGAATGGTTCTGCTCAACGCCGATGACCCCAATTGTGTCGACGTCGGAAAAAACTGCCCTGCCCCGATCTTGGAGGTGGGATTTTCCGCAAATGCCGGCCATCCGATCTGCAATGTCGAGCACATCGCGACGGGTTCGGCATTTCAACTTTTCGGCGAACGCTTCGAGATTCCAATGCTTGGCGAGTTTAATATCCGAAATGCCGCGATGGCAGCCAGCGCAGCCCGTTTTTACGGCATCGACATTCCGGTGATTCGCGAGGCTCTAGCCGCCTTCCGAGGCATAAAACGCCGCCAGGAAATTCGTGGCGTCGTCGCCGGGGTAACAGTCATCGACGACTTTGGTCACCACCCGACTGCCATCCGCGAAACCCTCGCTGGACTGCGGAAGCGATACGGCGACGCCAGGCTCTGGGCGATCTTTGAGCCGCGATCGAACACGACGCGCCGAGCGGTATTCCAGACATCCCTTCCCGAGGCGTTCTTGGATGCGAGCGGCGTTTTTATTGCTCAAATTGCCCGTCTGGATCAACTGCCTCCGGACGATCGTCTTGACCCGGAACGCGTCGTATCGGATATCGCGGCATCGGGAAAGCCTGCCTTTTATGAGCCGACCGCAGATGATATCGTGAGCCGCCTCAAGCCGCTGGTAATGTCCGGCGACGTCGTTGTTGTATTCAGCAATGGCGAGTTTGATGGTATCCACGAAAAATTGCTTAGTCGGCTCAAATAAAGGTTCTTCGCTGTTTTCAGTGGGGTTACGACTCCGTCAGCCCGGAGGGCTTGCGGAAATTAGCCGGTGGTGCCAACCCTGAGCATTCTACACAACTTTTTGGGTATAATAGTGAAGGACGATTAACGCCATGGGAGGGGGGAACAACAGGGCAGTTTGGGAACACGCTGCCCGACTCGCTTGTGGGAGGACAACGAGCACGCCGGGCATGAGCGGGATTTTGCGCTGTTTGCCGCGGGGTTGACTTCCGACGAGGCGAACCCTTTTTTTTCTACCATGAAGAGCATGGAGGACATGAAGGGGGAGAGGGCTGAGTAAGATATTTTCTGAATCTTCATGCTCTTCATGTCCTTCATGGTTTTAATTCTTTTCTCCTCGGTCCGGGGTGTCCGCGTCCGCGCGGATCGCCGAAGAATACGTGCCCCGTCGCGGCCAGCAGGCGGCAACTACCGAAACTCGTGGCGGGGCATATTCTCTGCCAATGCAAACCGGCGACGATTTCGGCGCAAATGAGATGCGGTTGAATCATTATAAAATGCAGGATAAGGGTTGATCTGTAGAAAGCTCAGGGTGCCAACCACCGGCTAATTTCCTAATGAACCCTCCAGGTCTTAACTGAACATGCTCACCCACCGAAAACAGCGAAGAACCCAAATAAAGATCGTAATCGTATGAGGCGACCTGCAGATCGTTGAATTCATCGTCTCCGAATAGCTACTGAGATGCCGCTTTTTTTTATGATTTGACAGTCTGCCCGATGCATCTCGCAAAGTATTTCCTCGCCAATGGGGCTGGGGGAAATAATTTAGGAACCTGATACATGAACGAAGAACTTCAGAAAGTCGTAGAGTCGGGGAAACTAAGCCAAGATGCTGCCATCAAGTTGGAGGCGCTGGAACCCGGCGCGTATTGCCAACACAAGAGCTGGGGGTTTGGACGGATTGCCGAATGGAATGTGCTGACCGGCCAGGTCGTGATTGATTTCACCTCCAAGAAGGGTCATCCCATGCAGTTTGAGTATGCCGCGGAGACACTCACCGTCATCCCATCCGGCTCAGTTCGCGCTCGCGCGTCGGCTGATCCCGAAGGATTGCGGGCGGACGCCAAGACGGATCCCGCTGCAGTCGCTTGTTCCATACTCTCTGACTTCGGCGGACAGGCCACCGTCGAGCAACTCCAGTCGTCGCTGGTGCCCGACGCAATGGACATCGTTGCATTCCGCAAATGGTGGGATGCAGCAAAGAAAAAACTTCGCGCGGATCCGCGGGTGCATTTGCCTGCAAAAAAAACCGACCCGATTGAACTGCATGCAGAGCCGGTCAATCAGAGCACAAAACTCTTCACGTCCTTCCACGACGCCAGACATCCCAAGGACCAAGTCGTTGCCATCGACGCAGTGCTCAAGTCGCTCGACGACCTGCTCGAGGAAGTGGATGAGTTGAAAAAACTCACTGCATCGCTGGAAGAAAATGCCAAAAAGGGACAAAAGCTTCATACGGTGCAGGCGATCGAACTTCTCCTAGCCAGAGATGAGATCATCGCCCGGCACAAAGCACTGGAACTCGACGAAGCTGTGCCCAAGATCGCCGACTACCTCAAAAGCGAGCAGTGGCGTCTTGCAGAAATTTTCAGCACTCTCGCGGCGAGCAAACATCGGCGGATCCTGGCACATTTTCCGGCGGCATTTCCCGACAACTGGCAAGACAAGGCCGTTCAACTCTCGCTGAAATCCACCAGCCCGCGCCTCGTGCAAGAAATCGCACGTCTGTTCGACGATCTGGACAGTAAGGCGGATTTCGCGGCGGCACTCGACAAAATCATCCGCGAGCGCACCGCGTCTCCGGAAATGCTTCTCTGGCTGTGCAAGGAACGAGGCGCTGGATATGAAGGCACATTCAACATTGATTTGTTCAGCGCGGTGCTTTCGTCGCTCGAACAGGACATGCTTTCCGACATCACACGTGGCACACGGTTGGCCGACCTCGTTCTCGATGACAAAACACTGCTTTCTGATTTGCTCAGCTCAGCGACCAAAGTGGAAGTCCGCGACGTCGTGCGCAAACTCAAGTTGACCACCGTCTTTGACGATCTTGACAAACGCTCACTTCTCGGCCGGATCATCAAACTACAGCCGGAAATCGCGGCAATGATTACAGGTGGACAAGACGAGAACAAGGACCAGAGCCTCGTGGTATCATGGGCCAGCCTCGAACGCCGCCGACTCGAATACGAGGACCTCGTGAACCGCCAGATTCCTCAGAACATCCGGGATATCAACATCGCCCGCTCTTACGGCGATCTGCGTGAGAACTTTGAATTCAAGTCAGCCAAGGAACAGCAGGCAGTACTGCAGCGCAAACAAGCAGAAATGCAGCGTGATCTTGACTTGGCACGGGGCACAAACTTCGAAGACGTAGACACCTCAAAGGTTTCCATCGGCTCGATCGCTTCTCTGGTCGATGCGGACACCGCAGCCAACGAGACATATTCGATCCTCGGGGCATGGGATAGCATCCCTGACAAAGGGATCCTGTCGTATAAAGCCGCGATCGGTCAGGCGTTGTTGGGTCACGCAGTCGGTGAGATCATCGAACTTCCTACCGAGCATGGTTTGCGCCGCGTCAAAATTGATTCCATTCGTGCCTTCAAAGAACTTGAACTGCTCGGCGAGACTCCGGAATCTTCGAACTGATCCAAACAGATCAATACTCAAAATTTCCGTTTACAAATCTAATAATGTCCGACACTACCATCATCACGCTGCACGCCCGACAAATCCTCGATTCCCGAGGAAACCCCACGGTCGAGGTAGACGTGGAGCTTCTCGGTGGTGCAGTCGGACGCGCGGCAGTCCCGAGTGGTGCAAGCACTGGTGAACATGAAGCCAGTGAACTCCGCGATGGGATCAAGGGCAAATATCTTGGCAAGGGAGTTACCAAGGCCGTGGACAACGTCCTCAAGTTCATCGCGCCGGAAGTAATCGGCATGGATGCGCTGGACCAGGTTTCCCTCGACAAGGCGATGATCGCGCTAGACGGCACGCCGAATAAAAAGAAGCTCGGTGCCAACGCGATCCTCGGGGTCTCGCTAGCAGCTTCCAAAGCGGCAGCCATGCAACTCGGACTTCCGCTCTACAAATATCTGGGTGGCCCCAACGCCAAGGTTCTGCCTGTCCCGATGATGAATATCCTCAATGGTGGTGCCCACTCGGATGCGCCGATTGACTTCCAGGAATTCATGATCATACCCAAAGGTCTGCCGACATTCTCCGAAGCCCTCCGGTGCGGCACCGAAGTTTTTCATGCCCTCAAGGCTGTGCTCAAAGCACGCGGGCTATCCACCGCCATCGGAGATGAAGGAGGGTTCGCCCCCGCTCTGAGCTCGGTGGACGATGCGCTGGACTCGATCGCAAAGGCCGTCAAGAACGCTGGCTATAAGTTCGGCAAAGATGTCTTCATTGGCCTCGATGCCGCAGCATCTGAGTTCTACGACGCAGCGAAAAAGAAATACGTGTTCAAAAAATCTGACGGTTCTGTGCGCACATCCGACGAGATGGTCGATTTTTACAAAACGCTCTGCGCAAAATATCCAATCATATCGATTGAAGATGGCTGTGCCGAAAACGACTGGGCCGGCTGGAAAACGCTCACTGATGCCTTGGGCGACAAAGTCCAGATTGTCGGTGATGATTTATTTGTGACCAACGTCAAATTCCTTCAAAAGGGAATTGATACGGGCACAGCCAACTCCATCCTCGTCAAAGTCAACCAGATTGGATCTCTCACCGAGACACTCGACGCCATTGAGCTCGCGAAGAACCACAGCTACACAGCGATCATCAGCCACCGCTCCGGAGAGACCGAAGACACCACGATCTCAGACATCGCCGTTGCAACAAATGCAGGCCAGATTAAAACCGGATCACTCTGCCGTACCGACCGCGTCGCAAAGTACAACCAACTCCTGCGCATTGAGCAGGAACTGGGAGCAAATGCCATTTTTGGCGGACGCATGAACTAGGGGCTCTCTGGAGGCTAACCTATGAGGATGTCCGCAAAACCCGATTTCCGCAAGCGGCGGGAGTCGAATTTTTGGCGGACAGCAAACCGCCTCGTGATTGCACTTATTGTCATCGGCGGCAGCGTGATCGCAGTGATGACATTCTATCCTGAGTTCCGGCGCATTGAAGAAATGAAAGCTAACATCGGCAGGCTCGATGCTCAGCTTGCTGAAGAACAGCTCAAGCTGCGCAAGCAAGAGCGCGAAGAAGGGTGGCTGAAAAATGACCCTGAGTATGTCGAGATGCAGGCTCGCGAGCTGCTTGGCGTGATGAAAGAAGGCGAGACAATCTTCCGATTAGACCTTGAGCAGGCCACCGCGCCGACACCGCAGGGGCTCCAGCCCATCCCGAAAACCGAGTAAAGCGTCACCTCCGTTTGCAAGCGAGACATAAGCTCCGCAGTCAATGCGATGAATGTCTGCATGTTCAAAATGATCAGGCAAGTTGGTTAAGAACCATGCTCCAATCGGTGCGGCGACGACACCTCCGGCACCAAGCACCGCGCCGGCGCCCCACAGGACGTGGCCTCGTCTAGGCTGTAAAATTGCGTCATACAGCGCCGTGATTCCGACTACCGCGAGGGATAGCGTCACCGCGTGGCGAAATTCCAATCCAAGACCAAACACAAGCAATGGCACCGCAAAGATCAATCCGCCACCGCCCATTAAACCGAGCGAGAGGCCAACAATCATGCCAAACGCAAGTGTCAGCTTCATCTTAGTGAGCGACTACCTCCGCGCGTGCGATGCGTTCACATTCCGCACAGATTCCATCCACGTGAACAGCGTCGTTTCCCTCCGGTTGCAAATACAACGCAGCAAGCGATGCACGTTTTCCGGATTCGCGATGAATGAAGAGCTTGCACCCGCACGGCACTTCATCGAGGCGACTGCGCAAGCGAGTATAAGGAATTCCCAGTACGCCCGTTAGGATACCTGCCGCGCTTGCTTCATTCGCAATGGTTCAACCAAGGACCTTATCGAATCCGATGCTAAGCGTAATGAGCAAGATAGGGGTCAAATATTTGGCAGAATGGCATTGGGAAATATGGTTTATTGGGTTTATTTTACGGGTTGCCGTGGGTGGAGGTCATTTCGCACAACCCGATCCGGCCGTAGCACACGACGCGCTCCGGCGGGTATTCCATGGCATTCGCGCGATCAGCATGCCCATGCCGCAGGTGTCGGTGATCCCCGCAAAAACCAGACCAGCCCCGACAAAACCAGAGAGCGCAATCCACGCGGGATTAACGAAGTAGCCAAGGAGAGCTCCAATGAATACAAGCGCCCCCGCCGCGATCCGGACCTGACGCTCCAACGACATCGCAGCCTTACCCCGGTTCAGCGGTTGGCCTGCGGATTCCCATGCCATCACACCACCATCCAAAACGTGGACCGATGCAATTCCCGCAGCGGCAAGCTTCTCCGCCGCTTGCTTCGCTCGATTTCCCGACCGGCAAATAACCACACAGGATGAACGCCCCTCGGCAAGACCGCGCACTTTATCGGCATCTAATTCCGTCAATGGATGCAGCACCGATCCATCAATATGCGCCTCCTCATACTCCACCGGGGTTCTCACGTCTAAAAGCAGCGCATCCGAAGTGGCATCACGCGTTTCCTGCACACCCACCAGCCGGATGTCTGACTTTTTTGTTGTCGGTTGATTATTCATGATTTACAGTATTACTATATTACTATTTAGCGATATGCAAGAAAAAAAGAATGTTTCCATGTCAGATGCTCAAATTGAAGAGGTGTCGCGCCTGTTCGGAATCCTATCCGAGGGGTCTCGTCTGAAATTGCTCCGGGCCTTGATGGGGGGGGCAATGACGGTAACCGAGCTGATGGTGGCCACGGGAATGAAGCAGGGGAACGTGTCCAAGCATCTTGGAGTATTGTTGACGGTGCGCTTTGTGGCGCGGGAGCGGGAGGGGAATTTTGCGCGGTATTCGATTGCTGATACGCGCCTCTTTCAGCTCTGTCGCCTGATGTGTGAGCGCATCGGAGACGACGCCCGGCAGCGCCATCTGGAGCTTACGGGAAAATAGTTGCGGCTGAATTTTACGATTTCCGGGGCCTGCAATTTTTTTGTCCTTCAAGCAATTCGATGTTGGTATCCGGAAAGGATATTTGGGATTACTTACAGGACATAGATGACTCAGCGCGGCATATTCATTACATTTGAGGGCTCGGAAGGATGCGGGAAATCGACGCAGATCGAGCTACTGCGACTTGCCTTGGAATCTGAGGGTCGGCAGGTGGTGCTCACGCGGGAGCCGGGCGGGACATCAATCGGAGAAAAAATCCGCCACCTCCTGCAACACGATGCGGATGGCGAGGCGATGTTTTCTGAAGCGGAGTTGTTGCTTTTTGCTGCAAGCCGGGCGCAACTGGTGCGCGAGGTGATCCAACCCGCGCTGAACGATGGCAGGGTCGTCATCTCCGATCGATTTATGGATTCGACGACCGTGTATCAAGGCGTCGCGCGCGCGATCCCGGCAGAAGTCGTGGCGACGATCAATAATTTTGCTGTGGGCGATTGCGTTCCCGATCTCACTTTTGTGCTCGATCTGGATTCGGAGGCTGCGCGGGATCGGATTTCAGCGCGCGAAGGACTCGATCGCATCGAGCGCGAATCGGCAGAATTTTTTAAACGCGTGCGATCCGGTTATCTGGCCCTTGCCCGCAATGAAGCGAGGCGCGTGCGCATGGTCGATGCGTCCCTGCCGCGAGAGACGCTCGCAATCGAAATCCTCAATCACGTCCGGAGGTCCTGCCATGGCATTTCCCCTTCCTGAAGCGCTCCAACGGCTGAATGCATCGATCGATGCGGGGCGCTTGGCCCACGCCTACTTGATTTGCGGTCCAATCGGCGCAGGAAAAGAAGAACTGGTGGACGCGTTGTGCGTTCGTTTGTTAAATACCAAGGTGTCTGAGCTTGCGAAACATCCCGATTTCCACACGGTGGCACCGGAGTCAAAATCGCGCCGCATTCTTATTGAGCAAATGCGCACATTGGAGCATTCCATGCGCGAGCGAGCCATTGCCGGACGCCGGAAAGTCGCGGTGATTCATGATGCTGACCGGATGCAACCTCAGGCAGCCAATGCATTTCTTAAAACATTGGAAGAGCCGCCCTCCGGGTCTCACTTTTTCCTGACGTCTTCGCTGCCAGGGGCACTCATGGACACCATCATCTCCCGGTGCCTACCCATCCATCTGGTAGGAAGCGGAGTTACCAAGGAGACCGAATCCGCGGCCACCCTCACCTCTGCGTTGAATGACCTGCTTGGTGGAAAAATCTCCCGCGAGACTGCGGGCCTGCAATTTGCCCGTGTCTTTCTCGATGTGCTCAGTCAAGAACGCGAAACCATCCGCGCGAGTTTTCAGGAGGGATTCAAATCCGAGCAGGCCCATTATAAACAAAGCACCGACGGCAAATGGCTGGAGGACCGGGAGGATCAAGTAAAGGCGGCATCCGAGGCGGCCGTCATACAAAAACGAGGGGAATTACTTCACGTGGTCCATCGCCACCTTGCCGAGCGTCTGCGCCGTAATGCAGCGACCACGCTCAATTCCGACTTTGCCCCCGACGCCCGGGCATGGCTGCGCTGCACGGATGCCCTGGATGCGTTAACTACGGATCTCCAGCGTGGCGTTTATGAAGCGCTTGCGGTTGAGGCGGGATTTCTTAATCTTTTTCAACACCGACCCTGATGCGTATCGTACTCAAATTTGGTACTGGCATCCTGACAAGCCGACACGGGCGCTCGCTCGACATGGCACAGTTCCGGCGGCTGAGCGCTGAGGTTTCCGCGCTGCGAAAATCCGGCCATCAATGCGTTATTGTCAGTAGTGGAGCAGTGACTGCGGGCATTGGGGTATTCGGGCTGGGGGCGCGCCCGACAGATCTTCGGATGAAGCAAGCCTGCGCGGCAGTGGGTCAACCCCGCCTGATGCGCGCCTTTGACGCTTGTTTTGCCACGCACGGATTACGCACCGCCCAGCTCCTCATCACGCATCCGGATATCGACAGTCTTCGCCGGCGGGAAAATGCACGCCAGACATTGGAGACACTGCTCGCCGTCGAAACACTCGTTCCTATAATCAACGAAAATGACTCCGTCGCCACGGACGAGCTAAACTTCGGTGACAATGACCGATTATCTGCTGAAGTCGCCCTGCTCGCGGGCGCGGACTTTCTCATTATTCTCACCAGCGCCGATGGGGTGCAGAATGCAAAAGGAGAAAGAATCCCATCATTCGCAAACGTGGCGAAGGCAATGAAACTGGTGCGGCCAGAAAAGGGTGCAAACTCGGTCGGCGGGATGAGTGCGAAGCTTGCGGCAGTGCGCATTGCCGTCGAGGCAGGCATCCCAACTTTGATCGCAGACGGGCGAAAACCCGGTCAGATCCCCGGAGCTGTGGCGGGCGCTGATGTCGGCACCCGATTTACTGCCAGAAAATCGCCTCGTCGAAAAACCACCTGATGTTATGGTTGCTGCCCGCAGTTCCTCCTTCGATCTCCCAAACCGATGAATTCCAAACCCGCGCTGCCACCCGCATTCTCGATCTCGCGCATCCTTGTGTTGGCCACCAACACACTTACTGAACTTGCGCGGCTGAAGATCTTTTATTTCCTCCTGCTCTTCGGCCTTCTGGTCATTGGAAACTCGCTGTTTATGGCACGGCTATCCTTTGAAGAGGAATTCCAGATGCTCAAAGACGTGTCGCTCGGCGCGATGTCGATTTTCACTTCGCTCCTGGCGATCCTCGCAACCGCCATGATCCTGCCCAAGGACATCGAGGATCGCACGATTTATACGATTCTCGCGAAACCAGTGCCGAGATTTGAATACCTCGCGGGAAAGTTGATCGGGATTCTCATGCTTCTAGGGATCTCCACGTTGGTCATGGCACTCATGTTTTTTGCCGTGCTGTGGTTCCGGGAATCCACGGTGATCGCCGATGCGCAGCGACAAATGGCTGATGCGACCGGCGCTCCGACCGAGGAACTCACCGCGTATATTGCAAAAGTTCAGGCCTCTGCGTTTAACACCAATCTGATCCCGGGCGTGATCGTGATCTTTTTCAAAGCGGCTCTTCTTGCATCGCTGACGCTCTTTGTCAGCACATTTGCGACTTCGGCGATCTTTGCGATGATTATCTCAATCGCCGTTTACTTCATTGGACACCTCCAGGCCACTGCGAGGGACTATTGGCTGGAGGGGATGGATATTGCTTGGTGGACGCGGGGGATGGTCGCGCTTGTCGCACTGATTTTTCCGGATTTACAGGCATTTTCGCTGGCTGATGATATTATCGCCGGTACGGCTGTTTCGATGGGCTTGTTTTTGCAAACGATCGGTCTCGGGGCACTCTATGTTGGCGTCTATTATTTATTTGCTTGCGTGGTCTTTTCCGGTCGGGAGCTGTGAAAAAGCGGCTTCTCATTGTATTTGTGCTTCTGCTTGCGTTCGGCGCCGCCCGGATTCCGCTCGAGCGCCACATCGATACCGTGCACCGAGAGGCAGGATTTCGCACCGCCCGGATCGACCTCGACCTCCGAAGCAAGATCAGCCAGATGGGTTTTGTCGCTGCGCTCAGTGGCTTTCGGTCCTTTGTGGCGGCGGTGCTTTGGATTGAGGCGCACATTGCGTGGGAGCGCACTGAATGGGGCCGCATGGCAGCCTTGTTTGATACGGTGACGACATTACAGCCGAAGTCGGCACTGTATTGGGATATGGCATCCTGGCACATGGCGTGGAATGCAAGTGTTGCCGCACTGGACAACACAGAAGAACCCAACGAATTCCTCCGCCGTCGTGCCCAACGGCAATATTTTGACCTTGGCAAAAAAATTCTCGAAGACGGCATCGCCAATAACCCGAACAACGCGTTGCTGTGGGAACGCTATGCCATCCTTTTGCGCGACAAGCTGGAAGAGCACTGCGGAGCGGCGGATGCATTTCAACAGGCGGCAGGCCTCGACACCGGCCGGACCTACCTGCCCCGAATGGCGGCGTATGAACTCGCCCGCTGCGAAGGACGGGAATCCGAGGCCTACGATCGCCTGAAATGCCTCTACGATGCCGATCCCGCAAATCATGTGCCGGCCTTAATCGCGCGCCTCAAGGAAATGGAAGACAAGCTTGGAATTCCTGCGGCTGATCGCATACCATCGACTCCCTGATACTATGCGCTATGCCATTTTCGGCGATATCCACGCCAACATCCACGCTCTGAACGCGGTCTTCGCCGATGCGCACGCCCACCTTTGCACGCACTATGTTTGCATGGGAGATATCGTTGGTTACAACGCGTATCCCAGCGAATGCATCGCAGCGATCAGGGACCTCGGATGCCCTGTAGTCAAAGGGAACCACGACGAGCAGGCGTCCATGATCGACGAGCAGGAGGGATTTAATCCCCTCGCTGAGGAGGCCATCAACTGGACCCGCCAGCAACTCACCTCCGATGAAAAGGACTGGCTGCGCGAGTTGAGACTTCAACGCCAGGTGCGGGATTTTACCATCGTCCACGCCACCCTCGATACCCCGCACAAATGGGGCTATATCTTTAATCAACTCGATGCCGCGGCATCCTTCAGCTACCAGCATACATCGATTTGCTTTATCGGCCACACCCACTCGCCAAAGGCATACATCCGAGACGGGTCCGTCCGATCAGTTCCACTTGACATCCTCAGGGTGGAAAATGGCAAAAAGTATATCGTCAACGTGGGCAGTGTGGGCCAGCCACGGGATGGTGACTGGCGTGCAGCGTATTGCATTTACGATACCGAATCACGGGAAGTCGAAATGCGGCGGGTCGAATACGATATTGCGGGGGCCCAAGCTGCCATCCGCAGTGTAGGTCTTCCCCTGAAGTTGGCAGATCGCTTAGCTGCAGGAAAATGACCGCCTGGTCCTGCCGTGTGGCAAACGGCGACATAGTCCTCGTGAAGCCCGGCTCCATGGGGGATGTGATCCACTCCCTGCCAGTCGCTCACGCGTTAAAACAAGCTTACCCGACCTCCCGGATTACATGGATTGTCGATTCGCGATGGGCTCCCATTATTAGTGACATCCCGTGCGTGGATCGCATTGTGGCATTTCCACGCAATCAGTTCCGAGGTCCAGTCGGCTGGGCGCGAGCACTCGCGTGGTACGCCGGGCTGCCTTCCCTCCGACCCGAATTGGTAATCGACCTCCAAGGGTTGATACGTAGCTGGCTAATGACTCAGCTATCATTTGGCCGGCGCCGCGTCGGATTATCTGACGCACGGGAGGGAGCCGGATATTTGCTCGATGCCGTTGCGCAAGTCGCGGAGGTCCGACATGCCGTAGACCGATACCTTCAGGTGCTTCCGCTCTGCGACGTCGAGATTCCAGTCCGTCCCTCTTTTCCATTGCCACAAGGTTCGCTCCCCGGCGGAGCGCCGGAACGGGCAATTCTTCTTCATCCCTTTGCGCGGGGCAACGGGAAGTCCCTGTCTGCCGGCGCAATATCTGATCTCTGTCGCCTGCTCGCGCCATCACCGGTCGTCATCTGCGGAATGGGTGATTGTCCGGAAAATTTGGGAAATCATGTCACTGATTTTACCAACCGCACTACCCTGCTGAATCTCATCGGCTTGATTCGGCACGCAGCAGCAGTGATCAGCGTGGATAGCGGACCGATGCATTTGGCAGCGGCCCTCGAACGCCCCCTGTTAGCGATTCACACATGGAGTGATCCTCGCAAAGTGGGACCCTATTCGGCGAACGCCACTCTCTGGCAAGGGGGAGAAATCCGAAAGCAATCATTCCTGCCCGGAGCCCGATTGAATCCAGCAGCACCGATAGATGCAAAAGCCATCGCTTCGATTGCCGCATGGGCAAAGGCAATTCCATGCGCATCACAAGAATGAAGGAAAGTTAGCAACGCTATTCGCTGCCGCTTTTCCGGTTTCTACCGCGTCGTATCTTTCGGCAAAAAGGGGAGCTCCAGACCGGCGCAAGGAGGATTGCGGAGAAACTCTGCCGCGAAGCCGAATGCAGTTTTTGCAAGCGACCCGAGCGTGTTGTCGAGTGCGACATAAGCGGTCCGAATACTGGCAACTTCCTGCTGGCCGCTGAAATGAAAGGCTGCTGCTGCAGGCAGTAGCATCACGGCGTTCACCAACCCCGCAAGCGCCAGTTCTGTGATATAGCATCCTGCGATAAACAAGACGCAAGGCCCAGTGAGAATTTCCATCGGACGGAAGCCGCGGGCCTGGACCGTGAGCAATCCGAGCGTGATCACCGCGGCAACTAAGCGGTGACCTGCTCGATGTTTCTTTTGATTACGAGCTTCTCCTTGAATTTGTAGTGATTCTGCTGCTTTGTAGTGGCTCCGATGAGTAAAGACCTACCGACCGAATACCGTGACTATGTGATGCCAACCTACGGGCGGTTTGATATATGCATCGAGCGCGGTGCAGGTTCACGCGTGTGGGATTTTGAAGGGCGGGAATACTTGGATTTTGGGGGAGGCATCGCGGTGTGCTCCCTTGGACATGCTCACCCGCGGGTCACGGCAGCAATCAGCGACCAGGCAGCTCGCTTAGTTCACACCTCGAATCTTTACCATACTGCTCCTCAGGCGAAGGTGGCACATCGGTTAGTCGATTTTATTGGACGGGGAGGAAAGATTTTTTGCTGCAACAGCGGCGCCGAGGCCAATGAGGGATTGATTAAGCTGGCGCGGCGGTTCGGTTACGCCACGGGGGGCCGATACGAGGTGCTGACGTTCAAAAACTCGTTCCATGGGCGTACCATGGCGGGGATCTCCGCGACCGGGCAAGATAAGGTGAAGGTGGGCTTTGCGCCCCTCTTGGAAGGCTTTCAACACTTGGCACCCGGAGACATTGATGCAGTCCGATCAGCCATTTCTGAGAAAACGGCCGCCATATTGTTGGAGCCGATTCAGGGTGAAGGCGGGATCCATCTGGCCAAGCCGAAATTTTTGCGCGAGCTGAGAACCCTGTGCGACGCAAACAACCTCCTGCTCCTGTACGACGAGGTTCAATGTGGGCTGGGTCGCACTGGCGACTGGTGCGGATGGCGCTCGATCGCGGAGGAAGGAGCGGAACCTGATGCAGTGAGTTGGGCCAAGGGGATAGCAAATGGATTTCCTCTGGGAGCCTTCTGGGCGGGCACACGTGACGTCGCGGGCACTCCGCTTTGCGACCTCCTTGGACCGGGCTCACACGGTACAACTTACGGCGGCAACCCGGTCGCATGTGCGGCAGCGCTGGCCGTTTTCGACGAGATCGTAGATCGTGGATTACTGAAGCACACGCAGGAGGCTGGTGCCTACATTACGGACAAGCTTTCTCGTGCAAATGCACCACGTATCCGCGAAATACGTGCTGTGGGATTGATGATTGGCATCGAAATTGTTGCTGAGCTTGGTGCTGCAGGCGCTGACACTCCTGCACTTGCATTGACGAAGCGGATGATGGCGGCAGGACTCTTACTAGTCCCAGCAGGAGAACATACCGTGCGCCTCTTGCCACCGTTGAATGTCGAATTCGCAGACTTGGATCGTGCGGTCGAACTCCTGCTGGCAGACCTCGGTTGATTGAAAGTTCGATCAGGCTTCTCCAAAAGTGCCGTCGCAATAATCAGTGCTGCCCTTGCGCTGCTTGGATCTGTTGCTGACGCTGAGCTTGTGCGGCCTGCCGGGCCTGTATCTGACGCTGCACATTGACTGCATTGGCATTCGAAGTCTGCAGACGCTGCTGGCTTTGTTGCTGCATGACTTGGCGTTGACGCTGGGCTTGGGCATTCGCCTGTTGCTGCTCCTCAGCCCGCGCATTCTGCTCACGATCCGCCTGAGCGGCTTCGCGGCGGGCCTGCGCCTGCCTCTGTGCTTGGATTTGCGCGGCATTCGGCTGCGAAGGAGCGGATTGCCGCTGAGGTTGATTTTGCCGCTGGACCGCTTGCTGCTGTGGTTGGCGCTGCATTTGCGCAGCCTGCTGCCTAGTGGCGAGAACTCTCACCTGCTGCTCACGCTCCCGTTGAGCAGCTTCGCGGCGGACCAGTGCCTCCCGCTGCGCCTGACTGGCTTGCGCTGACGGCTGCGGAGGCGATTGCTGACGCGCAGCAGCTGCCCGCGCCTGTTGGTCGCGATCGCGTTGTGCTACATCGCGGCGGGCTTGGGCCTCTCGTTGGCCTTGATTTGTTTGCGCTGCTGGCGGCGGCGGTCCTGCCTGCTGACGCGCAGCAGCTAGCCGCGCCTGTTGGTCGCGATCGCGTTGTGCTACATCGCGGCGGG
>Ga0209390_10002461_pt1 | contig 32449 bp, 22 predicted proteins | sample BON01_FD_187212 | JGI IMG/M metagenome (GOLD analysis project Ga0209390, IMG submission 187212) | Freshwater microbial communities from Lake Bonney liftoff mats and glacier meltwater in Antarctica - BON-01 (SPAdes) (version 2) | ecosystem: Environmental > Aquatic > Freshwater > Ice > Glacier...
CCAGAAACTGGCCAACGACTACAAAAGACAACTTCATCGCCAAACTCTATGGCCTACAGCTCGCTAAGTGCGCGCTCATCGGATAAGTGCCAGTCCTAATACGCGCAATGCATTTCGCGCAGAACCGCAATATACACCGTCAACCAACTCACTCAGACGACATCTCAATAACAAAACCAGGCCGAAACGGGTGTCCGGCCAACCGGCCAGCCTTTCCAGCCGCCTGCACGCGCGATCTTGCGCTGGTTCCAGACCCACGACGGACAGACCCACGACGGACAGGCTCCGATGACTGCGGTTTAACGTGCAGCTCCGGCGAACTTCACGTTAAACGGCAGCCCTCGGGATTTTTGCAGTTCGCTTTGGCGGTGTTGAAATCAACGTTGTGCCGGGACCGCCGGCACAACGCCGCACACGTCGATGTTTACTGCTGGCTGAACGTGAGTCCTCGCAGACCATCGTCACCGCTGTTGTCGACCACCGGATCAAGTCCGCCGGTCAGCATGTACCCATCAACTTTTGAGCCGGCCTGGGCCAGTCCCGATTGGGCGAAGATAAACAGCAGGTTGGAATCGAAGTATGTGCGTCGCGCCACAAGGACCTGCAGAAAACTGGTTTCTCCGGCTTCATAAGCCAGTTCGGCCAGCTTCAGTGACTCGGCGGCGTTTGGCAGAATCTCGTGAGCATACTTATTGACGGCGGCTAGTGACGTGTCGTAATCACGCGATACGTCCGCGAGTCGCGATTCGATCGATTTTTCAATCCGCTGGACTTCCCGGGAAGCCCGACAGAATTCCGCCTGAGCGGCCGCGATGTTGCCCTGGTTCTTGTTGAAGACCGGAATCGGAGCCGCAACCTGAACATTCATCATGCCGGAATTTGTGGCGTTGTCGACACCCGCACCGAACTGCACGGTGACGTTGGGAATCGCCTGCACGTCCTGTCGACACAGTTTAGCACGTGCCTGAGCCACTCGGGTTTGCGCTGCGTTGTATTCCGGGCTGCTGTTCACGATGGTTGATTTCAGCAGGTCCCAGTCTTTGGCTTCCATGTCCCGCGGAAGTTCGCCCACCAGAGTTGTGGCGGCCAGGTGAGACACGCCCGTCATTGCCACAAGTCCCCGCCAGGCCGCTGCAAACTGCACGTTCGCCTGCTGCAGGGACAGATCAATTTCGTTCTGCTGAACTTTGGCCTGCAGTACATCAATGCGTGAACCTTCGGCCAGTCGTTCGCGGATGTTGGCCATTTCCACGCCCTTGTTGGTGACCGACTGAAAGTTCGAAATCAACTGTACCCGTCGCTGGGCCGCCAGAGCTTCGTAAAACCTGACGCGAATATCGGTGGCGACTCGCAGTTTCTGAGCTTCCAGTTCCAGCATTTGAGCCCGCACTGCCTGATTCAGGACCGTGCGATTCAGTTCCAGCTTGCCGCCGGTGACGAATTCCTGTTCCACAAAAGCGATGTGCTGATCGGTCTGCCTGTCCGCCAGTTGCTGCCCCTGATAGCCCATGATCGGATTGGCTTTCAGCCCCACCTGCTGGCGAAAGCCGGCAGCTTTCTGAGTTGTGGCTGCCAGTTCGCGAATCGCAGGATTGTTGGCGTACGCCAGAGATTCAAAATCTGCCAGCGACATCCCGCTGATGGCCGGTGCCGGCGTGACGACATCCGGCGTGATAACATCCGGCGGTCCGGCTGTTGTCGCATCCGCCACCTGATCCGTCGCCGCGACGAGGGTGATGTACGGCGTGTCTTCGCTGTTCTCGCCAACGGGAGCCAGGCCGGAGGCAGTGAGGTCCTGCCTGACCGGGGCGGGCAACGCCGAATCACCCAGAGTTGCCGGAGGATGATAGCTGTCTTTCACTGTCTGGTGGCGCACCTGCCAGCGATTCTGACTGCAGCCGGAGATCGTAAATATGGTCGCAATGACCGCGATGAGTTTTATTTGATGCATGATGGAGGGCGTCCCTGCCTGTTTTAACCTATGCCTGCTGTTGGTTTCGACATGACCCGGCCATGCGTCAGAGCGAGAACGGTCGTTCACGCAGGACTTAACAATTCGTCCTGTTGAGCGGGCTTACGAACCGCACGACCGTGACAACCGGACCGCTTCGAGGCATAAGTGCGGCGGATTCTGCAGCCTTGATTTCAGGCGCAGAATGCTGCCCCCGGACGACGAGTGCCTGCCCTGCTGTTCCACGCAACATTCAGGGAACAGCGTCTCTCCATGATCCGCATGGCCGAGTTCCCCCGTTGCGGGTGGTACAGCGGGTCGTGCTGCGGCGTTTGTGCCTGAGCCATCCTGCACCGCGGCTGCGATGTCGCCGTTGCGGCGGAACTTCCCAGCTTCCGCGCCGGCGGCTCGGGATCCGCATGGCTCCACGTGCTCGGTATCTGCTGATTTTTTCTGGGTTTGTCTGCTGGAATTCTGCCCGGTTGAATTCTGCTCGGTTGAATTCTGCCCGGTTGAATTCTGCACACAGGCGGGCCTGGATTGCTGTGGCGCTGGCAGACTGTGTACAGTCTGCCAGGCGGTCCTGAGCCGTATTCAGGTCCTGCAGGAGAGATTGACAGACCATGAACCTGCGTGAATGGAACAGGACGGCCCGGCGCGTGTGGCTGGTGGATTTGATTTGATTGATGAATCGCAGGTTAAAGCCAGCGCTGACGAGCTGTCTGTCTGTCTGTCTGTCTGTCTGTCTGTCTGTCTGGCGGGCGGGCGGGCGGGCGGGCGGGCGGGCGGGCGGCGCGCTGGACATTCCGGATGCCAGAGGTTTTGACGCGCATCGCGGGCCGTGTCTGCCAGCGGCTGCCGGGCCTCAGGCCGCACCACATTTTATCTGATTGAGACTCAGGATGACGAAATTCACACGCTCTGTAATATTTCTGCTGTGCTGCGGCGGCACGGCTCAGGCGGTGGCTCAGCCGCCTGAGTCACCGCCTGAGTCACCGTCGGATGTGACTCACGTGCTGCGGCTGCAGAATCTGGTGGCCTGGTGTATTGTGCCGTTTGATGCGGCGCGACGCGGGCCGGCCGAACGGGCGGCGATGTTGCAGGAACTGGGGATCACGCGGTGTGCTTACGACTGGCGCGCAGAACACGTGGCGACGTTCGAACAGGAGATTCTGGAGTATCGGAAGCACGGCATCGAATTCTTTGCGTTCTGGGATACTCATGAAGCCGCGTTCCAGCTGTTTGAAAAGTACCAGCTGCAGCCTCAGATCTGGCAGACGCTGAACGATCCCGGGGGTGACGATCAGGCGTCGCGTGTGGAAGCGGCCGCTCAGCAGCGGTTGCCTCTGGCGGAGCGCACCCGCACGATGGGTTGTCAGCTCAGTCTGTACAACCACGGCGGCTGGGGGGGCGAGCCGGAGAATCTGGTGGCCGTGTGCCGGCGACTGCACGAACTGGGGCACGATCATGTCGGCATCGTCTACAACTTTCATCATGGGCATGGGCACATCGACGACTGGGCGGAGTCTCTCAGGATCATGCGGCCGTATCTGCACTGCCTGAATTTGAACGGCATGAATGCCGGCGCCCAGCCAAAGATTCTGGGCATCGGCAAGGGCGTTTACGAACAGGATATGATTCGTGAGATCGTCAGCAGTCAGTACCGGGGGCCCATCGGGATCCTCGATCATCGTTCCGAACTGGATGCCCGCGATTCCCTGCGCGAGAACCGCGATGGTCTGGAATGGGTCCGCCGGGAATTTGAAAAACCGGGCAGTGGCGGCCCCCGGCCCGTCGATCAGCCGCTCACGAAAGCCATGTCTTCGCTGCAGCGCGGATACGTCCTGCCGGCTGGCACTGCCGATGTTCGCCGTCCGCCGATCACCGTGGAGGTCCGCTGCACGCTGAATCGGCGCGATCAGTACAACATTCTGGTGGCCAGCGATACCAAGTCCTCGCCGGACCACTGGGAACTGTTTTCGATGAATGGCAGTGGTCAGCTGACGGCCTATCTGCCAGGTCAGCAACCCGATCATGTTCACAGCGACGCGATGATCTGCGACGGTCAGCCACATACACTGACGATGATCTACGCGGCCGATCGTGTGCAGTTGTATGTCGACAGCAAAAAAGTGGCGGAGCAGCCGATTCAAAGTCGCGCTGACAAATCCCGTGTGCCCCCAACGGATGTGCCCGGCGCCCTGGCCATTGGTCGGCTGGTCGAAGGCGGGCTGGACTGCAGTGGCACGATGGACTGGGTCCGCATCTCGCGCGGTGTCCGCGAAGTACCGGAACAGCCGCTGGTTTCCGTGTCACGCGATGATGCCACGATCGCCTTGTGGAAGCCTGCTGCGCTGCAGTCGCCTCAGGAACATTCCGCACACAATTCGATGCCTGGGCCGTTTCCGGAACAGTCGTATGACGCGGAACGGGTGGCCCGGCTGGTGGCGGATTCGCAGCAGCATGGTGATGCGGCGCGGGGAGCCGTCGTCTTCAGTCAGGCGCGGCTGGCCTGTCTGTCGTGTCACAAAATTGGCCGGCACGGCGGCACGCTGGGGCCGGATCTGTCAGCCGTCGCGAAAGACCGTCCGCTGACGCACATCGTCGAATCTGTGCTGTGGCCGCAGCGTGATGTGCAGCCGGAATTCATGACGTGGACCATTCTGACGGCCAATGGAAAGGTGACCACGGGCTACAAAGTCAGTGCCACCGACCAGCAGTTGACCCTGCGTGATCCGGCCTCCGGAAAGTTAACGGCCATACCGCGGGAGGACATCGAGGAAGAAGTGGCTGGCAGCACCGTCATGCCGGCCGGACTGACGGCCGCGATGCCGCGACCGCAGCAACTCGACTTAATTCGTTTTCTGAGTGACCTGGGCCGCGCTGGTCAGCCGCTGTCCGCCGAATTGCAGCACGTCATCGCCCATGCGCAGATGCAGGGACCGGCGGAGTTTGAGTGGACCGCCGCGCCGCTGCAGCCGCGATTATGGCCGCACGCGTCGCAGGCCGTAAATCGTGATCGTGTGTATGAGTTCTACACCAAACAGGCCGAGTATTTTCGTCAGCAGCCCCATGTGCCGATGCTGCTGGCGGCATCACCCGGTCTGGATGGCGGTCAGCAGGGACACTGGGGAAATCAAAACGATCAGACCTGGGCCAGCGCTGCCTGGAACAGGACAGACCTGGGCATTGTGCAGGCGGGCGTGTTTCGTGACGACGGCCTGACCGTGCCCCGCGCGGTGTGCGTGCGACTGGGCGACGGTGCCGCTGCTGACGGTGCCGCTGCTGACAGTGCGGGTGCTGACGGTGCAGGTGCTGACAGTGCGGGTGCTGAGGCGAACACTGGCCGGATTTCGGTCTGCTTTAACCCCGACACGCTGACCTATGACGCGGTCTGGGCTGACGGGTTTGTGACTTTTTCCTCGTTCCGACATGGATTTCTGGATGGACTGCACCGGCAGGGAACGCCCCGGGCACTGCCGGAATGGCCAGCGCCCGAGCAGCCGTTTCACTATCAGGGCTACTATCGCCAGGGGAATCGAATTGTCTTCGCGTACCGCATCGGTGACGTGGACTATCTGGATGCTCCGTGGGTGGCCGACGGGCAGCTTGTTCGTGAACTCGCCCCTGTGGCTCAGCATTCCCTGCGCGGCGTGGTCACAGGTGGTCCGCTGCAGTGGCCCCGGATTCTGGAAACCGAAATCCTGCCGGGCGATGCGCGTCCGTTTGCCGTCGATACGATCGAACTGCCCACCGACAATCCCTGGCAGGCCCTGCTGTTCTGCAGCGGCCACGACTTTCTGCCCGATGGCAGCGCGCTGGTCTGCACGATGCAGGGTGATGTCTGGCATGTCAGCGGTCTGGATTCCGGAATCGACGGGCCCGGGGTCGCTCGCTGGAAACGTTTCGCCGCCGGTCTGCATCAGGCTCAGGGACTGGTGGTGGCGGATGATGGCGTGTATGTGCAGTGTCGGGATCAGCTGACACGCCTGACCGACCTGAATGCCGACGGCGAAGCGGACTTCTACGAATGCTTTAGCCACGCCTTCGAAACATCGGCGGCAGGACATGATTTTATCTGCGGCCTGGAGCGTGATCCGCAGGGCTATTTCTACACCGCGTCCGGAAATCAGGGCCTGCTGCGAATTTCTCCGGACGGTCAGCAGGCCGATGTGATCGCGGATGGTTTGCGCAACCCGGATGGCCTGGGGCTGCTGGCGGACGGCCGTGTGACAGTGCCCTGCTCCGAAGGTTCCTGGACACCGGCTTCGATGATCTGCCTGGTGCCGGGCGTGGCGGAGAAACCACCGCATCCGCCGGCCTATTTTGGTTTCGGCGGTCCACGCCACAACCAGCCGCCGCAGCTGCCGCTGGTGTATCTGCCACGTTCGCTGGATAATTCCAGTGGCGGACAGACGGTGGTGCCGGCGGACACGTGGGGACCGCTGCAGGGGCAGCTGTTGCATTTTTCGTTTGGGATGGGATCGTGGTTTACGGTGTTGCGTGACACGGTGCGTGGTCAGGTGCAGGGGGCCGTGCTGCCGATGGCGGGCGATTTTTTATCGGGCGTGCATCGCGGCCGGTTTTCTCCGCGAGACGGGCAACTGTATGTCAGCGGTCAGCAGGGCTGGGTGAGTTTCACGCCGCGCGATGGCTGCTTTCAGCGCATTCGCCGCACGGGTCACACGTTTCAGATCGCCACCGGCTTTCATGTTCACGAAAACGGCGTGCACCTGACCTTTGCTGAACCGGTCGACCCGGCGTTTGTAACGAACGTCAGTCACCACTTTGCCCAGTGCTGGAATTATCGCTACAGCGGAGCCTATGGGTCTCCGGAATATTCGCCCGGCCATCCCGGTGTGGAGGGGCATGATCCGCTGCGCATCGCGAGTGCGCATGTGCTGCCGGATCAGCATGCGGTGTTTCTGGAAATACCGGACCTGCAACCCGTCAATCAACTGCACCTGCGACTGCACGTGAATGCCGACGACGCCTATCCGGTCTGTAATCCGGCCGGCCGCGGTCACGATTTATTCGTCACCGTCCATCAGTTGGACGCGCCGTTCACCGAGTTTCCCGGTTACCAGCCGGTCGCCAAAACGATCGCCGCGCACCCGCTGCTGTCTGACCTGGCGTTGAATGCGGTGCGCATTCCCAATCCGTGGCTCAGTCCGCTGGCAGGAGCCCGCCGCATCGAATTGCAGGCGGGCAAAAATCTGACCTATGCGACCAGGGTCCTGCACGTGCGTGCCCATGAATCGATCGCACTCACGTTCGTTAATCCGGATGTCGTGCCGCACAACTGGGCGCTGGTCCGACCCGGAACGCTGAAACAGACCGGTGAACTGGCGAACCGCCTGATCGCCGATCCGGCAGCCTTCGCCCGTCACTACATCCCCCAGTCTGATAACGTCCTGTGTTACACGGATATCGTGGCCCCCGGCCAGAGTCAGACGATCTACTTTCAGACGCCCACTCAGCCTGGCCGCTATCCGTTTTTGTGTACATTTCCCGGACACTGGATGGTCATGAACGGTGAATTGATCGTGGAATAGGGCCCGTTTCCAACAGGCGGGGCCGGCTTTCGCCTGCAGAACCACGTGGCAGCCCACGCAACAGTCTCCCACTACACCGGGGAGCGTGCATCCATCGAAACGCTGGCTGGGCTGCTGGGCAACTCGCCGAAGGTCTGCTGGGACTATGACGCCCCATGGTGCGACGAGTACAACGAACCGTTGTGGGCTGCGGTGGGATGTCGGTGAAATGGCAGGGTCGTGCTTTTGCTGCAATTTCGATGCTCTGACGTCGACCGTGGAAGGTTTGGGAGCGGGCGAGCTTCCCTAAGTCATTCTGGCCGAACCCGTTGGCAGTTGCACCGATCTTGTCGCTACAGTCATTCGTTCTCTGACGGAAGTTTATGGCGTTCCGCTGGATATTGCTCCCTACGGCGTGATCCTGAAACCCAGCCACGGCCTGCGAATTCTAAAAGGAGACTCGGGCAGCGGATTTTCTCCGAAGGCCAACTACATCTTTCGCAAGCAGATTGAAGAAGCCGACTTTGTCGTGATCAACCGGATCGATGAACTTGCCCCGGAACAGGTTGATGAACTGCAGTCTCTGATCGAAGTCGAATACCCAGGCCTTCCCGTACTGCGTTGCTCGGCAAAAACCGGACAGGGCATGGACACATTTGTGGCGATGCTGGAACAGCGAGGACAGTTTGGTCGGCGAGTCATGGAAGTTGATTACGACGTCTACGCCGAAGGCGAAGCCGAACTGGGCTGGCTGAACAGTCAGGTCACCGTGGAAGGTGCGGCCGATTTTGCGATTGATGATCTGCTCACGGATCTGATCTCTCGCCTGCACACGCGACTGGTCGCGTCTGACTCCGAAGCCGCTCACCTGAAGGTGAGCGGCCTGTGTGACGGAGCCTACGCGGTTGCCAATCTTGTCAGCAACGCCACCGGTCCGGAGATGTCATTGCCCTCGCTCACAAGAACTCACCAGGCCAGCGTCGTTGTGAATGCTCGCGTTGCCACGGATCTCATGGAACTGGAAACAATCGTCCGCGAAGAACTGGCCAACAGTTGCCAGTTCTTCAATCTGAAGCACAATGTGATTTCCCTGCAAAGCTTTCGACCGGGTCGCCCGGTGCCTACACATCGCATCAACTCGTGACCAGCATGGTGCGTCAAATCCGATCTGATGACTGACCAGCATGTGTTACTCGTGTCCGGTGATTCCAAGGCAATGGTGTGCTGTGGCAGAAATACTATTTGACGAGTCGCGTTCATTTACAGACGACTCATTCGGATCCGACAGGTGTCAGTCCGCAGGATTGACAAAGGGCTGTCAGTGCGGCGTCGATTTTTGCAGATTCCTCTGCGTACGTGCTGCCTTCCTGGCCGTGCATGGTCCTGTCAACAGCCCCCAACGAGTTCATTAGTGTGTTGATTTCCGCTTCAATCGCAGCCTGACTTTCGGTATCGAAGTTCTGTTTCTTAGCAAGTTTGGGGATCTGCAACAGGAGATCTCCAACTTCGTGCAGAGGTCCGTGGGCAGCATCGGGATCGTCTTTCGCAAACGAATTGCGGATCGTATCGCGAAGCGACGTTACTTTTGCAATTCCATCCTTGAGCGAGTCAATCTCATCCCCGTGGGCATGATTGTGAACGTCGTTCTGAGGACTCATCTGAGTGGCGTTAGTTGAGGGCTCGCTGCATCCCACGCTGAACATCAGAATCAGCGGAACAGTGAGGGAACAGAAATAAAACCTGAGGAACATGACGAGAAACCTTGTGGAAGATGGGAATGAATTGTGAGCAGCAGAGTTATTCACGTCGGGCCTCAGTCAACGTACTGATGAGGCTTCCTGAGCTTTAATGAAAATGGTCCTGCGCCCCGATGACGACAATGTTGTCCAGTGAACCCCCGACCTTGAAGCGAGCCACGACGGTCATGTCTTTGCGTGAAAGCACGTTCAGAACGCCTTCATCAGGTTCGGTAAACACGGCATGGCGACCGTAGGCATCGAAAGCGATCGCGTGGTGGCCGTGGTGGCCGTCGATTTTGCTGGCTGTGACCGGGATTGTTGTCTTGATGGCAGCACCGCTGAAATTTCGATCGCGGTTCGGGTCAAGTTCCACGATGGTGAGTTGCTCCTGAACTTCGACTTCCGGGTCACTCCGATCCTGAAATAAAAATGCATAACGATTTCCCAGTGACAGCACCGTTTCCGGCGTTGTTAAACTCAGCCCGTTGGCCACCTGAATCTTTATCTTGACGACGGACGGCTGAACAGATTCAGAGTTGATCAGACACAAAGTCGACTGGTCGCCCTTCCCCGTTGTGCACAGCACCCAGTTGCGTTCAATGGTGGAGGCACCCGTTTGCAGCGGCTTGTCGGCGTCTTCATCGGTGCCGAGCGACAGATGATTCACCTGCACGGTTTCCACCGTTTTCTGAAGCGACAGATCGGCGTTCAACCAGAAAATTCCGTCCGCAGCTGCGAAGCACACCTTGCCGGAATTCTGAGTTGCTCCGTGAATCATACCGCTGGGCAGTTGAAACGAATAGGCAATCTTCGGATCGCCAGGTTGCTGTAGATGCACCACGTCAACTCGCCCCGCCACCATCAATCCAGCTGCTGTAGGCGACGGAATTGTTGACAGCCGCCATTGTAATATGACTGCCTCCACCCGGAAAGAACTTCGCACTGCCGGATGCCGAATTCGCTTGATCTAACAGCATTGGCTGCCGTCGCGAAAAGCCGTTCTTATGGTCATTGGCAAGGTAGGAATTGTTGTCGTAGACATACAAATGAGCCGGGTTGCCCTGATCGGCATCCAGCTTCATGCCGGTCACTTTGGGATTGCCGGCGTACTTCCAGTGAGAATGATTGCCGTGAGGTTCTTCGAAGACGCCCGTATCGACGGACACCCAACCGCTTTGAAGCTTGCCGTCTTCGTGATCGCGCACGCCGACCACCAGCATGCCGTTGTTGTGTTTCATCTGCACCAGATCCTGCTTGTCCGCATCCAGCTTCGGAAAGCCCTGAATCCAGCCGCGTTTGATGCTCCACTTATCACTTGCCGTCATGTTAGCCCATGACAGCTGATCCGTGTCTCGGTCCTGCCAGAAAACCCGCATCATGGTTTTGGTGCGAATTGTTTGAGCGTCTGCTGAAGAAGCCGCCATCGTCGTAAGCAGGCAAACCACTGCCGTTGCCAAAAACGTTTGCGGTGAGCGTGAAAACTGAGTCATGAAAAGTATTCCTGTGTAAATTAGGTCAATGTGATTTATCTCATATCCAATGGCGGCCCGCCCTTAAAAAACGGACCGGATGCTGGCACCCAATGACACTCGCTTTGGTAGTCGCGGCCGTTTGCAGTCCCGCCTTTCGACGGACTTGGAAGTCCGTCGTACGGTAAGGCCTTATCTGCCGCTCGCCGTAGGCACTTAGCCGCGTCTTCAAAACGGACTGCCCGCACCCTCGGATGTGGCGAACCGCCCTTTTTCAAAATGCACGCTGGTCCAGCGACTGCCGTTGGCGGTTGGGTTCAGCCAGTAGAAGCGGCGGTCGTTCTTTCCTGATGTGAACAGCAATGGCTTGCCATCCATCTCCGGGCTGCCCACCAATTGCTGGTTCAGCTGAAAGAATCGAGCCAGGCATTTCTGGTCGGCATGCTCCAGTTCTGAGCGTGCCCATGATCGGCCCTGATCCTGAAATTCTGCAGGTCCTTCAATACTGATCTGCGGCAGTGCCACGACTGAAGAATCTTCGCTGCAGCCGATGATTAAAGTCGGCAGCAGGACTGCGGCCGCGGCAAGCGTGCGGCGACTGAAGCTTTGGGATTTTCCCTGAGTCATTGGTTTGCTCCTGCCACTTCATCAGTGTCCGGCACGGAAACGCAATACAGACGAGTTCCCGTACGAATCACCAGCGCACCGTCGACGGCTGCTGCTCCGTACACAATCGGATCGCGTGTGGAAGTCTGAGAACCTTCGCGGCGTTTTGCGAAACTGTCGGCCATCGCTTTCAGTTCCGCCTGATCTAGTGCTCCATCACCGTTCGTGTCAACTCGCTTCAACATCGGCTGAAAATCGGGGCTCAGCTCGTCTGCCTGAAGAATGCCGTCTTTGTTTTTGTCGTCAGTCATCAGCCGAGTCAGCATTCCACCCGCGCGACCACCGCCGGATGCTGCCGGAGTTGCCGTCTTGTCGGGCACCGAATCACTGCCGTTGGTCTTGTTCTGAGCGACGCTGTCAGCCGCCAGTTGACCGTGAGAATGACCACCGCTGTTTACTTCTCGGTAGTGTTCCGGAGCGGGTGGATGTTCCGGATCCCACAACTGGTTAGATGCCAGAATTTCGAACTCCGGACCGCGCTTCACAATGCGTGTCGTGCCATCTTTTCCGAAAAAGTAAATGCCCGCTTCTGTGACGACAGGTGTCGCCCAGCATTCTGTTCGCAGACGTTGCTGATAAATTGTTTCTCCGGACATCGCGTCAACGCAGTACAGGACTCCAACTTTGTTCAGAAGGTAGACCTGTTCGCCATCCACCACCGGGCTGGCGTAGTCACTCACTGCTTTGGCTGCACGCCAGCAAAGTTCGTACGGCTGCGATGCATCGCCGGTGATCCGCACGCAGAGATTGGACTTTGCTGCTTCTTCCGCAGAACCGAATTCGGGGATCCGAGCTCCAGTGAAAATGAAATTGCCCAACGCACACGGTGACGGGATGGAATTGCCTTCCAGTCCTTCCAGACTCCACAACTTCTCGCCATTCCGGGCATTATAGCCGGACAGGTGGCCTCCCGAAGAAACCACAACCTGCTGCTGTATACCTTCTCCAGCAACAATCGGCGACGACCACGAACTGCCGGATGGTCGTTCTGCTTTCCACTGAGTCTTCCCTGTCCGTTTGCTTAAAGCCAGCAGCAGTGACGGCCCTTTGTGTTCGATGTTCAGAAAAATCAGGTCGTCGGTCTGAGCTGGCGAACTGCCCAGACCATGGTTGTTCTGAAAACTTCCATAATCAGTGGTCAGGTCACGTTGCCAGAGCGGTTTGCCTGCAAGATCAATGGCTGCCACATCACCGCTTTCGAAGAATGCGTACACGGCCTGCTGATCCACGACCGGTGTCGGTGCGGCTCGCGCCATCATATAACTGGACGGTCCCTGGTGAGCCGCATTGAAAACGGACTGCCACAGTTGCTGTCCGTCGTGAAGGGCATACGCTGTAATGGCACATTGTTCTTTCTGATCACCAATCACACTGGTCACAATGACCTGATTCCCAAAAATCACCGGTGCCGACTGGCCATACCCATCGGTTTCTGTCTGCCATGCGATGTTCGTGTCAGGAGCCCACTGCCTTGGCAACTCGCCCTGGACGGTAGAGGCCCCGCCGTTGCGAAACCCGGTCCAGCTGGTTGTGGTTTCGTCTGCGGTGAATGCGGTGCATGTGCTGAGCCCCAGAAGGCTGAGCATTAAATAATTTCTGTTCACAGTTTGATTCCTTGTCTGCGTGGGATAAGCACCCTGACTGTTCTCTACGCATTCCGAGCAACCGCGGTAGCGTTCGATGAACTGCAGATGGCAAGCAGCATGCCCATCCCAGTGGGTCATTAAGCCTATGTGCCGATGGGCTGAACCATTGGCTCACAGGTTGAAAAAAGATTGGTCTTCCCCGAGCCCCAGGCCGGACGTTCGATGTCTAAACGAACCGTTTCGGCTGGGTGTGTCGGCCAAGGGGAAACGGTTCGGTTCATCTGGTTAGTGGTTACGCGTGCTTACCATTCGCCCATAACCTGTCCGTCGTTGCGTGCAAACCCGTCACGCAGGATCTCCTGATTGACGTTCTCGCTCACGAACCGTACGCTGCCGTCGCACAACGACACCTGAGCTCCACCGACATGCAGACTGCGTGGCCCCGAAACAACTTCGCCGTGATGTGTCATGTCGGGCAGTCGCGAATTCGGAGTCAGGTAGCCGTGGACGATGGCGTGATAACCGGTGCTTAAAATCCACGCTCCAGCGCGAACGCCTTCGTAGCGCGTGGCGGGCAGAGGTGGCATCAAATCGGAATCCATCGAACACGCTCCACCGGCAGACACGCGTTTCATCTGCCGCTGATGATCCAGCAGCACCGTGGTGTTCGGACCACGATTCCCAAACAGCGTTTCCGCCATAAAGACAGTGTTGCTGGTTCCATCGGTGATGTCGCGGAATTTGGTCCGAGAACCTCGCCAGAACAATCCGTCATTGCCAGACGCGCAATAATTGGTGCCTCGCCCGGATCCGCCGTTAAGCAGATAGTTGCCTCCCGCCCAGGTGTCTCCGTTGCGGTCGATGTAAAACGGATCACCCGCTTCACTTGGACACAGCAGCACGTTAAGCGGTTGAGACGCCACAGGCTGAATGGCGGGGTTCATCTGCGGCATCCACGCCAGCCCCAGTTGAGCTGGTTCACTAAAATCAATCAGGCCATGCAGATTGCCCTGTTCGTGAAACGGCAGCAACTGAGCCTGAGCCGAATAGCCGTACAACGAATCGCTGGCGTTCAATGGAAACGAATTGTGAGTGTCATGGTAGTTGTGAGCCGCCAGAGCCAGTTGCTTCAGGTTGTTCTTGCACTGAGTGCGCCGAGCCGCCTCGCGCGCTTGCTGCACGGCAGGCAGCAGCAACGCAATCAGGATGGCGATGATTGCAATCACGACCAGTAGTTCGATGAGCGTGAAGCCTCGTAGAGATCGTGTCGGTGGTATTGATTTCATGGTGGAAAAGTTTTCGTTCGTATTGATGATTTGAAATTTGAATGCGTTGGACGCCGTGTAGACAGAATCGGAACCTCGGCGCGACCGCGCAGTTCTCAGGACTGGTCGGACCCGAAGAGTTCTGCGGGCCGCCACCGAGGAACCTTGATTCTGTGGAGGAAGCTGGGTTGGTGCGTTGCAGAGTTCAAAACAAAGCGCGCACGCTGGCCCTTGGCTTATTCAAGCGGAAGCCTGGACTATGCCACGACCACAGGCGGCGGGCCGCGACTCAACACGCCAAAGCGTGGAGTCTCACAAAAGAACGGCGGTTGCTCAGCAAGACATTCGCACAGCGGTTGCGTCACAAATACGGCCACCGGAACAGTCGCCGCAATGCGAGCCGCAAACACGGCCTGACACACCGGACACGAATTCTCATCGTGAGCTGGTTCCGCTGGGTGCTGTTCCTGTGGGGAGTCAGGATTTCGCGGTTCGCCGGCAACCAGAACGGGTTTCTCACCACGACCGCAGTCGTGATCGCAGCAATGCGAGTTCCAGCACCAAGCCCATGCGTCTACGAGCGAATCAAAGACGGAAGTGCTGGAAGCGCCGGACAAGTGAACGTGACCTGTCGGATGCTGGCACCCAAGATGCAGCACGTGCGTTGCCGGCAACAGAAAAATCTGCAACGCGACAACGAACCCGACAAAGGCCGTTCGGAATTTGGAATACGCGTTGGACATCAGACGGTACATCACTGCACCCCTTGGGGTTTCGAAGTGTCCAAGCCCTCACTGTCGCTGACTCGGTTCACGGCTGCAGCGACGTCATCCGCCACAAAATCGGCCGACGTTGGCCACGTCCGAACGCTGGCGACGCGGCCTTCGGAATACACGACATAGCTGGGACACACGGTCGCTCCGACTTCGCGAGCCAGCTTTTGGTTCATATTGAAATCAATCCGCACAATATCCGCGTCCTGCTGCAGTTCCAACGCCTTCTGCCGAATCGGCGATCGCATGTCGTCGCAGCGGTAACAGCCGGACAGCACGCTGAATTCCACAAGCACCGGGCGTTGGCTGGTTGTCACCAGAGCCTGAAGTTCGTCGCGGTTTACTTCAGTGATCGCCGCTTCCGATCGCTCAGAGTCAAGCAGCGGTGGAACCAGTGTTGGGATTGACGGCTCAGAAATATCTTCCGCGCAGCCCGGCAAGAGGGCACACGCGAAGAACGTTCCGAACTGTAGCCTGTAACACTTCATCAAAATTCCTCCCCCAACCCTGCCGGCTCGTGGCGACGGCACGACAAACCAACCCCATTGTTTGATTCTGCCATGTGTATTCCCTCCGGCTAATGCTTTCCAGCGGAACGGCCCGCATGGCTCAGATAGTTTAAGACCGTCAGCTTTCGGAATTCAAAAACGCCGCGTGCATGCGTTTATGACTGCGCTGGACCTTTGCCACCCACGCGCGGGCTTCTTCTTTTTCGCCGTCTTCAACTGTGTGCTTCAGCATTTCCAGATGTTCGCGCACCAGTCGAGCTTTCCAGCGTTGGTAGTCGCTTAGCTGGCCGGTGCGCAGAAAGGTGCCGACTTCCAGCTTTCTGGTCCATTCCTGATATACGTCGATCCAGTATTCCGCATGCGTCACGTCGCCAGACAGTCCCGCACTTAACGCTTCGCCTTTGGCAATGCCAATTTCTTCGAAAACTTCGTTCGCGGGCGGGTAGTACGCATAACAACCGACTGCACTGAAGATCACCAGGCCGACCAGTGACAGTCCGCCCAACACGGACGGCGGCACCACGATGTCCATGCGGCCGATTTCGGTCGGTGGCGGTACCTGAGCAATCCAGTTTTCGAAGCGACCATTGCGATCGGCCAGTCGCACCACGCAGCCGACTGCGATCAGCAGGGCCAGCAATTCCAGGCTGTACCATTCGTACGGCAGGATGTCGCGTTTGAGCTTTTCGGCAGACTGCGTGGCAAGTCTGCCGAACGATGCCGTTCCGGAAAACGGCTGACCGTAGATGTCGAAGGCATGAGTGTGATTGGCTGGGTCGATGTCCTTCGGAAATAAGGGCTTGTCGACCGCGTAGCCCAGACCGATCACCACCAACAGCAGAATGCTCATCCACACCGCGCTGCGTTTGATTCCGTATTCCTGCAGCATCCAGATGATCAGTCCGATGTTCATACCGGCTCCCAGCACCAGCAGCACAAAAGCGGCTCCGATGGAATTCGCGTGCTGAAACATCATGCCCATCTGCGACATCGCCAGCATTGGAGTCGCATACACCGGAATCCCCAGCGCCGCCATTTTCAGAGGAGCCAGCGGCTGATCGTGATTGAAGTGATGCTGCAGCGATGCGTGAGGAATAAAAGCCCCCAGCAAGCCGACTCCCACAAGTCCCAACAACACCAGTCCGATGGAACGACCGGTGGCCGCTTTACCGCCGGACACTCCCAGTGCCACCGTCCGCCGAATACCATGCTGGACGGATTCGTTAGCAATACCGGTCAATTCGCTGTCTGGAAAAATGCGATCCCAGATCATGCCCACGATGGTCACAATCACCAGCGAACACGCGGCGAATGACAGAATGGCAATGGGTTCGCTCAACGTCAGACCATACAACATGGAGAGCGGATTGAACAACGGAGCTGACATTGCAAACGCCAAAATTGTTCCCCCCTTAACGCCGGCTCGCCGCAATTCCACGATCACAGGAATCACGCCCAGCGAACACACGGGCAACAGCATGCCGATCACCCACGCCTTGCACAACGCCTGCAGCTTCGAACCGCCAAACAGCCGTCGAGTTTTTTTATAGCCAATAAACCGCCGAATCACGGCCGCAATAAAGAAGCCCGTCAGAATAAACGGCGCGGCCTGAGCCAGCGACTGCGCGAATCGAACGGCAAAGCCGAAGAAGAGTGTTGGGAGCATGGGGGGAGTTTTCAGTTTTCAGTTTTTGGGTCATCGTGGTCGTGGTCATGGTCGTGGTCATGGTCATGGTCATGGTCATGGTCATGGTCATGGTCATGGTCATGGTGAATCGCAGGTTCTGGTTTGCCGGCGTCGGGGACCAGTGACTGCAAAGTTTGCACTTCCTGCGTGATGGCTTGGGGTAATTGCTTCAAATCCAGTGTTCCGTCCGGTGATTTCCGCGTGGCAAGATTCTGGCCAAGAACGCGAGCCGCGCTGGCAGCCGTATTCCAATCGGCTTCGTTCAGATCGCTGTCTGCCGCCAGTTCAGGAATCCAGTTGACGATATCCAGCAGCTCCTGAAATTCCTGAGCTTCATCGTCGTGTCCATGTCCCGCATGGTCGCTGAGGTGTTTGGCTCGATGTGCAATCTGTTCCACCGCTTCCGCATAGTTCGGAGACTTGTGATGCGGGACGAAGTGTTCCAGGTGCTGGTCGTCGTCGTGAGCTTCCGCGTGCTCGGAACTTCCGCAGCCGCAGAGGCAGCAAAGCAGAAAGACGGACATCGAAGTGAAGAATAATTTCATGATCGCAATCCAAACATTGTCAAAGCTGAACTCTGTTCACTCCGGCACCGGAACAGCATCCACGACTTCCTGGATGACTCGGTCGGCTTCATGCGGTTCCAGCCCGATCCGCACGCTTAACACGGGAACGATGACGTCCTGCACATCGTCCGGGGTGACATAATTTCGTCCGGCCAGAAAGGCCTGAGCCTGCGCGGTGCGTTGTAACGTCAGCAGGCCGCGCGGGCTGAGTCCCAGGGCGATGCTGGCATGCCGGCGAGTTTCAGTAGCCAACTGAATCAGATATTCCTGCACGGCCGTCGCCACATGAATTTGCTTGACTGCCTTTTGCAGCGCGGCCAGTTCTTCACCTTGCAGCAAGGCAGCGGGCGCGTCGCTGCGATCCGCGTCGTTGCCCACGTCGGCCTGCAGCATGTGTAGTTCGTCGCGAGGTTCCGGATATCCGACGCTTAGTTTCATAGCGAATCGATCCAGCTGAGCTTCCGGAAGCGGATAGGTCCCGTGCTGATCGATCGGATTTTGCGTGGCGATCACAAAAAACTGTTCGCTGAGTTCAAATCGTTGGGTGTCGACAGTCACCTGCCGTTCGGCCATGGCTTCCAGCAGTGCGCTTTGAGTACGCGGGGTGGCTCGGTTGATTTCATCTGCCAGCAACACGTCGGAAAACACGGGGCCACGGCGGAATTGGAATTCATGAGTCTTCTGACTGAAGATATTGAAACCGGTGATGTCGCTGGGCAGCAAATCGGGCGTGCATTGAGCTCGCGCAAAGCGGCCACCAATCGCGGACGCCAACGCTTTGGCCAGAGTTGTCTTGCCCAGTCCCGGCTTGTCTTCCAGCAGCAGATGCCCCCGCGATAATAGGCAAACCAATACCATTTCGACGACGTCCTGCTTGCCTCGCAGAGCCTCATTCAGCCGCTGTCGAATGCTGTCGACTTTGGTTAGGTGCGAAGTGTTGGTGTGTGGTTCTGTTTCCAGACTGGGTTCCAGAGTGGATGTCATCCTGCGTGATACTTTCCTGTTGTGGCGGTTTCGTTCAACTTGTGTTTGTAGTCCCGCCTGTAGGCGGAATGAGAGTGCAATGTTCCGGACAAATTCCGCCTGAAGGCGGGACTACGAACGGCCAGCGTCGACAAACTTTCAAGGGGGTTAAACGAGAGCCGTTTGTGTTTGTGATGTATAAAGTGTTTTGTCAGGCCGCACCGCTTTGACGGTCAGTTGTCGTTCCAGTGTGATGAGTTCTTTCCGCTGAACGTGGGATGGACTTGTCGCGTGTGCCGGATCGGTTTCTGCGGCAAACTGAAGTGCGTTAGCGACTGTTGCCAGACGTTGGAGAGGTTCTTGAACATGCTGCAGATTCGCTTGGCGTGACCAGCGCGATAACGTGGTTCCGGCGGGACGCGGCTGTCTTCCCAGACGCAGTCGAAAATCAATCAAAGCGGCCAGTGAGACGGCTTGCTGTCTGGGCGTAGCACCCACCAGCCAGCGCCACTGCCACGTCAGCAGACGTTCTTGTAGGGTGCGCCGCCAGACGAACATCGCCACGATCAGGGACAGTGATCCAAAGATCACCAACGCGTTGGCAACCATGAATTGCAAGGTTTCTTTTGCGGCCATCAGCAGATGCTGAATCAGTGTCGGTGGCGGGCTGGGAATTTCGTAGCCAGGAGTGGCTTCGATGGTGATCCAGGTATCGCTGCCGATCAGAACTTCGCACCAAAAGTGCGCGTTCCGAGCAAACACGGCTGTGTGCTGTTTGCGGCTGTCATAGTTTTTAGGGTGAGCGTAAAAGCCGCTGTTCAGTCGCGTCGAATAGCCGAGCGAACGCAGCAGGCAGGCGGCCGAGCTGGCGAACAGGTATTCGGGACCACGTTTCTGTTTAAACAAAAATTCAGCCACTGGCGATTTGCAGTCCGCGGCCGGTTTGGCGTTTCGATCCACCACTGCGTGTTCGCGAAGTCGGGCTTCGATGGTTTCGATCTGCTGCCATCCGCGAGGAATACCGGCGGTCCAGCGTTCGGCCAATTGGCGAATGCGGTCAGTGTCGGCATCCAGCGGCAGCACGGACGTCACGTCGGCATTGCGATGCCGGCTGGCAATCAGTGAGTTCTGAGCCATGCGGTCTCGGTCGACGCATTGCGATGCCACGGCAATGGGCGTCATTTCCGGAACCGACTTGCGCTGCAGCGAAACGATTCCCGTGGAACTCACATGATACATATCTTCGCGATCGACGCGATCAATACTGACGCCCACTGTGTTGGGCGGTGTCGGAATGACGTTGCCCTGCAAATTGGCAATCTTCAGGCTGTGCGTGTCAGAACCCGGATACATTTCGAAGCCGCGTCCGGACAACGGAATGCTGAGCCAGTGGCGATCTTCAACTTGCGTGATTCTTGAACGACGATTTTTTTCATTGCCACGATCACGGTCACTAATCGGGTACCAGGTGACGCCATCGAAGTGGTTGTAGACTTCCATCCGAAAATGCGCGGGCACTCGACCAGCCACGTAGAACGCCGCATGAGTGTCCAGATCTCGAATACGCTTTTCATCCGCCTTCTGTTCGCTGCGCAACAAACTGAATTCTCGTCCGGCCTGTTTCGCTTCAGCCATTTCCTGATGAATGTGCAGCAACTCTTCAGCAGGCAACGCGATGGCTCGCTGCTGGTCCTTAATCTTCTTTGGTGGTTCGTCAAACATGTCGTTAAACATGTCGTACAAGCTGGGTTTGTCACTGTCCATGAACGGCGCATCTTCCAGCGGGGCGAAGCTTTTCACGTTCTGATTGCCCGCCACCAGCGCATCGCCGTCGTTAACGCCACCGCGGGAAAACGGATCGAATTGTCCTGTGCCGCCGGAACTGGGCATGCAGCCCTGCAGCGCCGTTGTGACCGTGTTGGCTCCGAAACCGGCGGCCGTCAGTATCAGCAGCAACGGCACAACCAGAGACGCTGTCAGCCACATCAGAGGTCGCCGTGAACGGTCGGTTTGCACCAGACGACAATCGACGGTTTCCCACCACGACGCGACCAGCCATGTCAGACACGACATCGCAAACAGGATCGTCAGCGGCAGCAGGCCGGTGGCATTGGATATGGTGCAACTGAAAATGGTTAGAAAGACGGCGATCAGCATCGCCAGTCGTTGAAAGGTCATGCGGAAGCCGCAAACGGCCAGAGCCAACATCAAGTTACTCTGGCTGTGCATCACCAGCACTTCAAACGGATGCCCGTGTCCCAGAAAGAACCGCTGAAAAGGTTCGCACAGTAAAGTCAGCGTGACCACCATCACCAGAATTGGCTGCACCACAGAGGCGTCGTGCAGCACGCGGATGCGAGTTCGAAAAAACACCGTGCCGACAATTGCCAGCAGTGCCTGCAGCGAAATCTCAAACGCACACCACCATGTGTGCCGATGATCGTCATGTTCGGTCAGGGTAAAACTGCTGGCCGCGATCAGCGTGGCGACGATGCAGATGATGTGCAGTCGCGGACTAGTGATCGGCGGGTGTGACGTATCGGCGACGCGCACGTCAGCCATCGGCAGTTTTGAAGCGACGTTGGGTGGCTTTCGGTGCGACACAACGCGTGCACGAACTTCAGTCATGACACGCCTTTCTCCACACGGTCGCCAGTTCGGAAAGCGGTTGCGTCGCGTGTAGCTGAATCCATGCGTTGCCGATCGTCACGGCATCGCCGAATGTTTCGTCGGTCACGACAATCTGCCGCCGTCGATCAGGGCGAGCGTTCTGCGGGGTGGTGACGGTGATGGCGAATTCAGAACCTCGACCACCGCCGGACGCTCGAGTGGTCGCCGTTTGATACTTGCTGGTGCAGCCGTTTTCGGCCAGTGCGCTGTTGTCGACGTTCAGCGTCGCCAGTGCATCCATCGCTCGCTGCAGCCCGGCCTGACTGTCGCCAACCGCAAACAACCGATCGCCCACCTGCAGTTCGACTCGACAATGCTGTCGATGCAGCGAATCGCACAAGCTGGCCGCAACGCGAATACATTGTTCGCCAGACAGCATACCGTGGACCGGCAATGACGGTTTGTTGCGGCCAGCGAAGGCCTGCGAATCTGACGGCAACTCCAGCACAATGCGGACCGACGTCGTCAGCGGGGCCTGATGTTCGGTGACGATCAGAGTCTGCTGGCGAGCCGTCTGAGCCCAGTGGACTCGTCTCAGACTGTCGCCTTCTCGAAACGTCCGTGTTCCCAGCATGTCGCCGAATTCGCCGACTCGCCGTTCCGAAAATGCATCGTCGCACATCTGCGATTCGGCAGTATCGGGCAGCCCAACCAGTGATGTCGTGGCTGGCCAGACAGTCAGCTGACCTTCCACCTGCGCGGGCCGGCGAGCTCGAAACAGCCCAAACGGAAACGAGGTTTCTACTTCCGCCATTCCGTTGATGGGATACTGACCTCGCCGCTTGGCCACAAACGGCCACGTGTATTCCATCGTCGACCAGCCGGGCACTCGAGCAAACGCGATCCCATCTCGCCCGTCGGTCAGTTGCGAATCGTTCGGCCGTTGCGAATCCTCAAATAAATCCGATGCAGCAAAACCATTGATCAGCGACAGGCCCCATACCGGCAACGGCCAGCGATTGCGAATTCGCAATCGCACCAGCGCTGGTTCACCAAAACGAACTCGACGCACATCAAACATTACCAGACATTCAACACCGCGCATCGCAATCCAGGGCAACACCGTGCCGGCACCGACAACAGTCACCAGCAGGGCTGTCAGAGCAAAGATCCACGGATTCAAAAAAACGCCGCAAGCCGCCGATCCAACGACGGCCACGGTCAGCACCCAGAACGGATTTCTTAACCAGTACACCCAGCGATTGGCCCACGGGCAGATATCGATGGAGAGCGTTCGCCCAGCTCGGGCAAAACCCTGCGCCACGATTGACGAGCGCCTTGGTGAGCAGATTTCGGAACTCATATGTGGTCTCGATCAAACGATTGATTACGGTAGACAGTAGGACGGCCTTTTCAGGCCGTCATGGTTGCGCCAACGACTTGGAAAGGCCGTTCTACGGTCGCTCGACTTTAAGTGACGGGCCGGCCCCCCCTTTAGAACTCACCCACCACTTCGCCGCCCTGAATGGTGGCCAGAGACTGGTACAGGCCATGGTCGATGTTTTCACTGATGAAGCGGCAGGAACCGTCGCCCAGCACAAACTGAGCTCCGCCTTCGTGCGGACTGCTGAAGTCGTCCAAATGGGCGACCGGATCGTTGGGCACATGGTCCGCCGAACCAAGGATGCGCTGGAAGGCTTCTTCGCCTTCGGCCACCATGCCCGGCCATGTCGAAAACCAGCCCCGCTGTGTGTTGGTACGGCGTTCGCCAACGATAAATGTGTTGGTGGTGCCATCGGTGATATCACGCATGCGGACTCGACTGTTGTGATAGAAAATCCCGTCACCTCGACACTGCCCGTTGCCCGCCACCGGAGCAGTTCCGGGAGCATTTTCGCAACCGTCAAGTGCTTCGGTTCCGAATACGCCGATGTAATTGGCTGTTGGAAGTTCGGCCAGAATAGTGCCGGGGCTGCCTTCTTCTTCGATTTCCCACCTGTCCGGTTTGGGATCAGACGGACATTGCCACGCCGGAAGCACATTGTTGATAAACGGCACGTTGACGGGATCGTGAATGGCCAGATTGGCGTTAAACCGGTTGTACAGTGGCGACTGATCGAGATACGGCAGAATCATCGTGCCCCAGCCCGCCCCGTTCAGTCCGTCATGAGCCGTCTGCTGACGAGTCACCGGATCCACGGCAATCCAGCCGGACGGAAACGCCGTGTGAACATCATGGTAATTGTGCAAAGCCAGCCCCAGTTGCTTCATGTTATTCTTGCACTGAGTTCTGCGCGCCGCCTCGCGCGCTTGCTGCACCGCGGGCAGCAGCAACGCAATCAGAATGGCGATGATTGCAATCACAACGAGTAGTTCGATCAGCGTAAAGCCGCGGGTGATCGACGGACGCGTTTTCATAGTTGCTCTTTCGTATTGGATATTTCGGAGAAGTTGTTATCAGGAAGCTCGAATTAGGCGGAAGCGTGTTCAGCACAAGCGACTTTCCCTGAGCGGCAGGGCCGTGATGTGGGAGCTTGAGATCAACGAGGGGTCAAAGAACAATCCGTGGTCAGTGAATCGAAAGAATCGGCACCTCGGCGCGACCGCGCAGCCCTCAGGACTGGTCGGACCCGAAGAGTGTTGCGGGCCGCGACCGAGGAACCTTGATTCAAATCACAGGAAAGACTTTGAACACGTCTGGTTTGCGGACGGATCCGCCGGATGGCTGGCAACCCGCCGGACACCTTTTCCAGGTCGGAAATACAGTCACGACGGTCTGAAAAGGCCGTCCTGCGTTACGTGATGACACCGCGTGAAAACCTGGCGAGTGATCGGCAGACATGCTTTGATGGCGAATCAGCGGTTGAGTGATGCCGTACTTTTCAAAACAGATGGGCGTTTCAGCGAAACGATCAGTGAAGGAAGCACGAATTCAGCAAAGCATGCAGACACATTGCCACACAGCCTGTCAATCACGTAGCCAAGGCAGGCGGCCCGCGACTCAACACACTATAGCGCGGAGCCTCAGAAGGCGGTTGCATTACTGCAGCTTCGTATTGGCATACGTGCTCGGAAGAGGGCAGAACACAAGCGTCGCCAGCCACAATTCGTGCGGCGAACACAGCCTGACAGATCCGGCATTCATCTTCGTCATGGGAAGGCGCGGGCAAATCTTCGCCAGCAGCATGTGATGCGTCGGCGTTGTGATGAACGCAATGGCTGCAACAATGAGGCGTCCAACACCAGTCCCACGCGCCTTTGACAGCACTGAGTATGGAAGTGTTGGAATCGTCAACGCGCACTGCCGCCTGGTGGCACCCAAGGTGCAGCACCTGCGTCGCCGGCTGCATCATCAGTTGCAGCAATACGACGAAGACGACAAAAGCCGTTCGAGTTTTTAGAAGCGTTTTGGACATCAGAGCAGATTTGAAAAGGACTCCGAGCCCGACCAGACAGCAAAGTGTACGGCGTGAGTTGAAGATTCCGCAAAGGCAATCCCCGAATTTTCTGAATGCCCGGAAATTTCTCGGACAAACCAGTGGCCGAATTCATGAGAATTCTGTCACTACCAAATTCTCAGCAAACACAACCAGACTATCGAGTGGCACCTTGCGACGGCCGTTCGACGATATTGTCACGCAGGTCTGAGTCCGCCCGGGCGGATCGTCCACGGGAAATCAGCCGGTAGAATTCCTTCACCGAGTCGCGAACCGTGGCCTGATCGTTGCAAAACTCCGACTCCTTCGGGCCGGGATCGGTGAACGGCGAAGCCACCTGCCGGCTGTCCGGCTGCGGGTAACGTCGCAGGACGTCGTCCTTCCACTCCTGCCAGCGTCAAGTGGTGTGTCGTTGTCCGGTTGCCGGGCTGAATTCATCGCGGTTGTTCGGGTCAAGGGCGGAGAGAAAGTTCGGTTCGCGCCCGACCGGCGAGGGCAGCCACACTTCGGTTACTGTTGTTGCAGCAGAAACGTGCTTAGACCGGAAAGGTCGTCGGTGTTGATGAAATCGACATCAGCGGACAGTAACTCACGCCACACCTTCGGACTCTCCGGCGTTGCCCAGAACCTCACCGTTCGCCCGGCGGCATGTGCCTGACGGACGACAGCACGCAGAGTTTTTCGCTCCGAGGCGGGCATTTCCCCGTCGCCTCGCCAACGGAAGTGCTTTCCCCAGTTGTCGCTAATCATAGGTAGTAGATGGGCTGCAGTCTTGGAATCGAGGTCGGCGATACGACCGTCCATTCCAGCGTAACGAGTCGTTTGTGATGCCATTAGCTCAAGTGGCCGATTGCCGGAGATCACTACGGACACCGGTCCGGGCCTGAGCTTTCCGTCATCAACGGTCGTCAACATATCGCGGTACTCGGCCAGCACTTTATGCACCGCCATGTAGGTGGTTTCCGCTTCCGATTTGAGATCAATCAGCAGCGTAACACGAGGACCAGCGGAATAGACCCGCCCGTTGTTCTCTGAGATTCGTTTTCTGAGCGGGTCAAGATAGAGCGTACTTAGCGTGCGATCCGGGCGAACGTCCTTCCGGTCATGGGCCACGAGAAGTTGGCCGTCAATCAGATAGACATCCGCCTCGACACCACAGAACCCATGTGCCAGAGCGTCAAGCAACGGTCGGTCGTGCGCATAGTCGTTATGAGCGTGTGCTGTGGGTAGCGGTATTGCCTGCGATAGAAAACTGTTCGTCTCCAGCCAGTCTTCCAATCTGGCAGGCCAGGTCGCCAGAATCGGATCGTTGGCGGCCAGGCCAACGCCGTGTCGGCCGTGCTGATAGACGTGTAGCTCGCAGTTGACTCCGTGCTTTCTGAGTGATGAATAGAACATGATCGCGTTTTCCACAGGAACTGTTTTGTCTTCGGTCGTGTGGAAGATGAACGTGGGTGGTGTCTCTTTAGTGACTCGTTTTTCGTTGGACAGCAATTCCACCAATTCAGCGTTGTCATACTGGTCGGGGCCGAACAGATTGCGACGCGAACCTGTGTGAGTAAAGGACGCATCCCTAGTGATGACCGGATAGCAAAGGACGGCAAAGTCCGGACGACTGCTGACGCGTTCGATCGGGTCGGATGCACCCGTCACGCCGTGATCGAAGTGAGTGGCCGCCGTTGCTGCCAGGTGTCCGCCCGCTGAAAAGCCCCAAACGCCGATGCGGTTGGCATCAACACCACTCGCTGCTGCATTGTGACGAACGGTGCGGATCGCCCGCAGGACATCGCCCTTTTGAATGGGATGGTGGTAGCCTTTGGAACCGAGTCGATATCGCAGAATCCAGGCGCTGACGCCGCGTTTGTTCAGCCATTCCACGATGTCGTAGCCTTCGTGACCCATCGCCAGCCCGCCATAACCACCGCCTGGACACACAACGATGCCACAGCCGTTCGCCGTCTCTTTCGGCGCGGGGTACGCCAACAAAGCCGGGATGTCGTGGTCCGCGTCGCCGTTCGCTCCGGGAGCGTCTCCTGGCCATAGCGGCTTCCAGTCTGCGCCGATTGACGTGTTTCCAGCAAAGAACAACAGGACAAGAGCGGTGGCAAATCGTTTGATCATTGATGTCTCCAGCGGTTGCCTGCTGTAGCGGTCGTTTGGGCGGCAATCGAATGACAACGCTACATCAGTGCGATCATCCGTACAAGGGGCTCGTTGAAGTAGGACACTTTGACGTGGATCGCCGCGACGGTGACTGGTTTTTTGGAGTGACTGGTTTTTTGGAGTGACCGGGTTTTTTGGAGTGACCGGGTTTTTTGGAGCGGCTCGATTCGGGGGCGCGGCGGGATTCGGGGACGGGCGGCGGCAATGTGTCGAATGGGCGAGTGGCGGGCCGAAGGCCGCTGGACGTGATGATCGAATCGTCCGGGCACGATCAGGCCTGCGATTTCTCGCGAGTCACACTGCCAAGCCGATTTCGGTGGTCGGCGGCCCGGCTGCGGACAACGCGTCCAGCGCCAGACGACGCAGCCGCGACGGATTTCCCCGCCCACATCAGGCTTTCCCGCGACGAGTTGCTTCCCAGCAGAACTCGTCTTCGTTTCGCCTGACAGTTGATGTGAGATCACAAACGGAGTCCGCGCCGTGTGGATCCTAATGTTGCCAAACCAGAGCGCTTACAATTTCCAGGGAACTTCACTTTGTGGTTTCACAATAAAGATGCGCCCAGGAAACATCGCAGCAACGAGGCAGAACCTCCGGAACACCATCACATGCCTATCAACTCAACCGTTTGACACCTTGACACCACGGTTCCCGAATTCCCATATGTTTAATGACGCACGAATTCCGTGTCATTTGGTCCATACGTTTTCTGGGAATCCGCCTCCATTTGGCGAGGTGTGACTGAACGAGCAGAATCGTCGAATCTGCAGCGTGATCAAACCCAGAATTTGTGAAACAGTTCAAATCTTGTCGTCCCGACTCAGTAATTTGCACAAGCGTTTCGGCTATGCCGAAACGCTTTTATGTACTACTTCTCGCCGTTTGCGTTGCAATGGGTCGAGTTTAACAAACCAGCGAGGTCGGCAGGGTTCTTTTCGTCGATTGCTGCGAGTCTTTGCCGCTGCGGTTGCTTCAGCAGTTCAAACGAACGGGCTCACTGGCGAAGTCATTTTGCCGTGTTAAAATCTCTGAGATGAAACAACTTCTAAGTCTGCTGAGAATCACGTGTGTGCTTGTGGGTGCCGCGTTGGCGAGTGCCGACGACACGCAGTCGCCAATCCAGATGCTCGTGCCCGGGTTCGCCGTCCACGAGTTGCCGGTGGACCTGCCGAACATCAACAACGTGCGCTATCGCGCGGATGGCAAGTTGTACGCGCTTGGTTACAACGGCGACATCTGGATGCTGAGCGACTCCAACGGTGACGGTTTCGAGGACGAGGCCGTGCTGTTTTTCGACAGCAAGGGCCGGCTGCGCGGGCCGATCGGCATGGCGGTCATCCCGCGGCAGCATGTCTTGCTCGGTGGCCCTGAATTGGAGTCGGACGACGCCGGACCGCTGTCCGCGGCCGCTCAGGGAATCATCGTCGCCTCGAAAGGGAAGATTTCGGCGATCCTCGACAAAGACGGCGATGATGTCGCGGAGGAAGAAAAGATCATTGCCGAAGGTTGGCAGGAAATTCCTCCCAATGTCGATGCCATCGGCGTGGCGATCGATGCGGCGGGTGCGATCTATTTCGGACTTGGCACGGCGGCGTACAACAACGCCTACCTGGTCGACAAGGAGGGCCAGTCGCATTACGACCTCGCCAGCGAACGCGGCACGATTCAGCGGATCGAACCGGACCTGTCGAAGCGCGAGATCGTTTGCACGGGCGTTCGTTTCACGATCGGTATGGGCTTCGACCAGCACGGCGCGTTGTTCGCCACCGATCAGGAAGGGGCAACGTGGCTCGCCAACGGAAACCCCTTCGATGAATTGCTGCACATCCCGACCGACGGTGAATCCAAGCGGCATTTTGGTTTTCCGCCACGCCATCCGAAACACCTTCCGAACGTGTTCGACGAACCGAGCCTGTTCGATTACGCCCCCCAGCATCAATCGACCTGCGGCCTGGCGTTCAATCTGCCCCGCCCTTTCTCGTTGACACAGGGAGATCGTTTTGTGCCGCCGCAGACAGCACTGTTCGGTCCCGCCGACTGGCGCGGCGACGTCTTCATCACGGGTGAATCGCGCGGCAAGCTTTATCGCACGGAGTTGGCGAGAACTGGGCGTGGTCAGTACGTCGCGCGGAATCAGATCATCGCGTGTCTGAGCATGTTGACGGTCGATTGCTGCGTTTCGCCGGGCGGCGACCTGATTGTGGCTTGTCACAGTGGCGGACCTGACTGGGGAACCGGGCCGACAGGCAAGGGGAAACTGTTCGCAATTCGGTACTCAGAGCGGGAAGTACCACAACCGATCGCGGCCTGGGGGGCGGGACCGCAAGAAGTGCGAGTGGGTTTTGATCGACCGCTTGATCCGACGCAGCTCAAGGACCTGACCGCGAGGACCAGTATCACTTACGGCGAGTTTGTCGCGGCCGGAGACCGATTTGAAACGCTGCGGCCCGGCTACGCGGCCATTCAGCACCAGACGGCGTCGCCGCGCGACGCGCTGCAGGTGTATGGAGTGAGCGTCACGGCGGATCGGCGGACGCTCGTGATCGCCACCGCGCCGCATCGCCCCGCCGTGCAGTACGCGATCACGCTGCCGGGACTTGCCCCGCAGAGCCGAGAGGCTTCACCGATTGACCTCGCGTATTCTTTGAACGGCGTGCTGGCGACGTGGGAACCCGACGACAAGACGCTGCCCGGCTGGAGCGGCGTGCTGCCGCATCTTGATCTGGCTGTCTGCCAAATTTTTTCGCCACGCGATGCCAATGATGAACGCTTCCGGGAAGTCCTCAAACAGCCGGGAACACTCACGCTCCAGACACAACTCGATCTGCGCGACCTGCTCCATCCGGCGGTGCAGCCGGGAAGCCAGCTCGATCACGAGTGGCCGGACGAGTCGATCCGTATCCACTTGGAAATCCCCGGCGCGCGGCGTCTCACATGGACCATCGGTGACAAGGCGCACGAACGGTCAACTCCCAGCGATGCTCTGTTGGACTTCGCGCCCGAGTTTTCCAGCACCAGCGATGCACTGCCTCGCGTCACACTGCTGATTCAGACCGGTGAGCAGAATCGGAACGACCAACTGGCGGTCAAGCTCAACAGGATTGGTTGGTCGCGATCCGATGAGGATGCCCACATCCGTGAACTTCCCCTGCATCGGTTCCTGCTTCCGTGGGCCGAGACAAAACCGTCGAACGACCCTTCTCCGCCGCAGCGCGACATCCCCGAACTGGCAGGAGGAAGCTGGGGACGGGGGCGGCAAGTGTTCTTCAGCGATGCAGCGAGTTGTGCCAAGTGTCACGTCATGCACGCATCAGGCGGTGCGATCGGGCCGGACCTGTCGAATCTCCGCCATCGTGACTATGCCTCCGTGCTCCGCGACGTGACGCTGCCCAGCTTCACGATCAATCCCGATTTTCTCGCGTCTGTCGTGTTGCTCAACAGCGGGCGGGTTCTGACGGGATCCATTCGCACGGAGAATGACAAGCTGCTGATCGGCGATAAGGACGGCAAAGTCCACATTGTGGCGCGTGACGATGTCGAGGAACTGCACCATTCGCCGCTGTCTATCATGCCTGAAGGGATGCCGCAAAAGCTCGGCCCCGACCGGCTGCGCGATCTACTCACGTTTCTGTTGACCGAACCGCCGCACATGCCGCGCGACGCCAAACTGCCGCCGCCTCAGCCGCGCACGCGAGCCGAGGTCGCGCGAGTGCTGGGGGAGAGTCCAGAGTCCAGAGACAAGGGCGGAAAGCCGGAGAAGCAAGAGCTGCCTGCTTCGGGCCCTCGACTCTCGACGCGGGACTCTCGACCGCGAGACTCTCGACCGCGAGACTCTCGACAGTTACGCCTTCTTCTTGTCGCCGGTGTGAAAGATCACGGGCCGGGTGAGCACGACTATCCCGCGTGGCTGCGAGTCTGGAGCGAACTGCTGCGCGGCGCGGAGGACGTGACGGTCGAGACCGCCATGGAATGGCCGACCGCCGAGCAATTCGCCGCCGCCGACACCGTCGTATTCTATCAAAAGGGAGCGTGGAACGCCGAGCGAGCGCGGGCCATTGATGCGCATCTCGCCCACGGACGCGGGCTTGTTTACATCCACTGGGCGATCGAAGGCGCAGCCGAAGCCCCCGCGTTCGCGCAGCGGATCGGACTCGCCTCGCACGCGGCCCAGACCAAGTACCGGCACGGCCCGCTCGACGTGTCGTTCGCTTCACTGGGCGTTGATTCCGGCAAGGACCATCCGATCGGCCGCAACTTCGACACGGTTCACTTCCACGACGAAAGCTACTGGCAATTGCAGGGCGATCCCTCGAAGTTGAAGGTCATCGCCGCCGGCATCGAGGATAACCAATCGCGGCCGCTGTTTTGGACGATCGAACCGACCGTGACCGGCGCAAAGCAGCCCGGTCGCGTCTTTGTTTCGATTCTCGGCCATTACTCATGGACGTTCGACGACCCGCTGTTCCGCATCCTGTTGCTGCGCGGCATCGCTTGGTCGGCAAAGGAACCCATCAATCGCTTCGACGAGTTGGCGACCCTTGGCGTCGAGCTGACAGACTGACAGACTGACTGACCAGATCTGGCATCACACAACGTGCCTAAGGTCAATCAGGCTTATGGTTTCCGTCCTCCAGCCGCGGCCGGTATCCCAGCCGACGATCCCGGCCAGAAAAAGTTCTCACGGTGTCTTGTCGTCCCGACTTGATCTCACGCTTTTCCAGACCCGCCAGAATCGCGCCCGACGCATTACCGCCGTCGGCCAGAAAGTTTTCCGGAGCCGCACCACACAGCTCGGTCACGCGATCGACCGCCGGTAAGGCTTCGCCCGATTCGTTGACCACGTCCAGCACATTGGCATCCAGGATGATGCCGCTTTCGCCGTCGGTCAGAGCGGTCGGCGGGTCGTTCGGAGCGAACCCGCCTGCCTTGTTGGGCCTGACTTTGAACTGTGGATCCGTGGTTGGCACCTGATCCGGATTCTGCTTTGGGTCGGTGCCGGACTGGCGACGTTTCCTTGTCGTGCGGGCGATCTCAGCCAAGACCAAAAAAAATCCGCACGGGAGCTCGCCGTATGGTTCCCCGTCGCGCGGGCGATCTCAGCCAGATGCCGGCGACGACTCGCGGCTGAATGGGCGGCTGCCCGGGTCCACCACGGTTGTACTTCGCTTCCCACGCGGAGCCCAGTCGCGTGCCCGCAGCGTTTCATCCAACAGCCGGACTTCATGATTCTGAGGAAGCATGTCATCTCAGCGTGGATTGACAGAGCGTCTGCTGCTGCTGCCCGACCACTACCGGCTGCGCCCATCGATCCGTCGTCGCCATCGCATCCCACTCCCGAGACCAGCCTCAATTCCAACGCCCAGCCTCAGGATAGCGCCACCCCAAGGCCAGCGCACACTTAGATAGCATTGATACCAAGGACTTGCATCAAGAAGTCATCATTCCATCCGCAGATTCGTCGTTTCATAGCGAGGCTGTCCTTGCCGGGATGTTGTTTGAGCAGAGACAACGTGAAGCGCCGAATCCATGCT
>Ga0209390_10002463_pt1 | contig 32411 bp, 10 predicted proteins | sample BON01_FD_187212 | JGI IMG/M metagenome (GOLD analysis project Ga0209390, IMG submission 187212) | Freshwater microbial communities from Lake Bonney liftoff mats and glacier meltwater in Antarctica - BON-01 (SPAdes) (version 2) | ecosystem: Environmental > Aquatic > Freshwater > Ice > Glacier...
GAGCACTTGATGGTTACACAAAAATCTCTGATTTTTTGTGACCATATTTGAGAGAGCACTTGATGGTTACACAAAAATCTCTGATTTTTTGTGACCATATTTGAGAGAGTGTTTGATTTAGAGAGAGCACTTGCAAACACTCTCTCTAAATATGGTTACACAAAAATCTATGATTTTTTGTGACCATATTTGAGAGAGTGTTTGATTTAGAGAGAGCACTTGCAAACACTCTCTCCAAGGCCCCTTAGCCCTTTAGGGTTACCCTAAAGGGGTTAGGCCGAGCCCTGAATCCTAGGGTAAATATGGTCTCTAAAAAGTGGGCCCCTTGACCCCCCGCCTAACCCTCGGATTCACCCCTAACCCCTTTAGGGTAACCCCAAAGGGGAAGGGGGTAAGGGCTGAGTGGGCCCCTGCCCTATGGGCATTGGCCCTAACCCCTTTAGGGTAACCCTAAAGGGCTGGGGGGGGGTGAAGGGTTTTTTAGACCATATTTGCCCCTAGGATTCAGGGCTCGGCCTAACCCCTTTAGGGTAACCCTAAAGGGCTAGGGGGCCTTGGAGAGTGTTTGGGGGACAAAGGGCTGAACCCTGCCCTTTCTATTAAAGGCTATGCCCCCTTTTATAAAGGGCATTGGCCCCTTTACCCCAGGGGGGTTTTCTGGAGCCAGTTCTCCCAGCCCCCCAAAGCCCTTTAGGGTTACCCTAAAGGGGTTAGGGCCAATGCCCATAGGAGCCCTTACCCCCTTCCCCTTTGGGGTTACCCTAAAGGGGTTAGGGGTGAATCCGAGGGAAGGAGGGGTTACCCTAAAGGGGTTAGGGAGCCATTTCTGGAGCCAGTTCTGGGAGAGCGCTCTTTCTTTTTAGAGACCATATTTAACCTTACGGGCTCTCTCTTTCTTAAGGGCATTGAAAAGGGCACTTAGTACATATATTTCCTTAACTTAAAACTACCAGGGATTAAAAGGACAATCTATTGTACAGATATCCTTCCCTAAATAAAAAATTAAAAAAAAATAAGATAATTGAAGAATTATCTATCAAGGAGGGGCAAAGCCCCCCCTTAGGTTTTCCAATTTATTAAAGATTAGTAATACAAGATATTAAATAAGAAAAAATAAGTTAAGTGGAGAGCTGTATACAGGGTAACTTGTAGGTAAAATTGGGGAACTGTCTTATAGGCTTTATCTTGCCTTGGACCCAGGGGTCCCAAATATAAGAAGGATATTTTAAAATATGCTTTTTAGTTTCATACTATGGGCTTTGCCATTTTTTGGGGGGTTTAACACTTTAAAGACATTTTTAATAAAGAGTATTAAACGACTTTAATGATCTATCTAAGTGCTCTCTCCCAGGGGGCCCACCCTCATAGAGGAGTTAAGGTCCCTAGGAGGGGGGTGAAATAGGGTCTCAAAAAGCTTAGCGCAAAAATTTAGAGACCCTATTTAGCGAGAGCACTTATAAACACTCTCTCTAAATAGCCATAAGCTACTAAACACGCTCTCAAATATGGTCACAAAAATGGGATCACCCCTAATGCCCTTAGGGGTGATCCCATTTTTGTGACCATATTTCCCTTTCACCCCAGCCCTTTAGGGTTACCCTAAAGGGGTTAGGGCCAATGCCTAAAGGCATAGCCCTAAAGGCATAGCCCTTAAGGCATAGCCCTTAAGGCATAGCCTTTGAGGGGGTGAAGACAGGGGCTCGGCCCTAAGGGGCCTAGGAGAGAGCACTTAAAATTTATAACATCCTTTTATGTTATAAATTTGTAGCTTACTGGCTATTTAGAGAGAGCATTTAGATAAAAAGCAATTAGAAGTTCATTTCTGCTAATTGAACTTTTTCGAATTGTTTTTTCTTAACAACTAATAAGATTTGACCTAAAAGAATACATACAAAGAATGCTAATAATCCTTGAACACGAGTTGGGTTTTGAAGAACAACTTCAACATCTTTTTGACCAAAACCACCTACATTAGGGTTGTTTGTTAAAGGTTGGTCCGCGGTTACAACATCACCTTCTTTCACAACTAAATCAGGACCACCTGGAATTTTTTCAGTGATTATAGAACCATCTGCTTTTGTGATAGTGATTTCATATCCACCTTTTTTACTTTGGATTGGAGTAATAGTTGTAATTGTTCCAGGAGCTGGAGTGTTATAAATTGTATTGTTTGATCTCGAACCATCTGGGTAAAGTTGTCCACGACCTCTATTACCACCTACATAAATAGGGTATTTTAAGAATGAAACATTTTTATTTGTAGCTGGGTCTGGAGAAAGAATTGGAACAACCATTTTGCTGTATTTTTTACCAGGAACTGGTCCAACAACTAAAATATTTTTTTTTTCTGGGCTATAAGGAGTATAGTAAAGGTTTCCTACTTTTTCTTTAAGTTCAGCAGGAATTCTGTCTGCTGGAGCTAATTCAAATCCTTCAGGAAGAATTAAAACCATCCCTACATTTAAATCACCTTTTTTACCATTAGCTAATACTTGTTTAACTTGTTGGTCATAAGGAATTTCAATCACAGCTTCAAAAACAGTATTAGGTAACACAGCTTGAGGTACTTCAAGTTCAGTTGGTTTTTGTGCTAAGTGACAGTTCGCACAAACAAGACGTCCGTTAGCTTCACGTGGGTTTTCATAGTTTTGTTGAGCAAAAATTGGGTATGCTTCACTTACAGGTGTCGTAAAAGTAAATCCAAAACCACTAACAACTGTTAATAATACTAATGTTCGTAAAGAATTGCGGAGTTCGTTAAAATTAAAACTCATAATTTTAGGAAAAAATTAAAAGAAACAAATGTTAACCCCTTGGGGTTATGGGTGATTAAATTTAGCCTACTAAACTTTAAATACTCTCTCCCCCCTAACCCCCCTCGGGTAAAGGGGCCAATGCCCTTAGGGCAGGGTTCTTCTGGGAGCCCTTGACCCCTTTATAAAGGAGGGGTTACCCTCCATTTATAAAGGGTTGAGGGGGAGAGAGCACTTAGTATAATCATTTGTTTGAAATAATATTAAAATCGGTAGATGGGCTTTATAAAGTCAAATAATGGTTATAAAGGACATTTTAACCCCCCCCTAATGAAATGAGGTGAATCCGGGGACCTCCCAATGCCCTTAAGGGCAGAGCCCTATCAAGAGAACCAGGGCGGTACCCCCCCTGGGGGTGTTCCCTCCCTTATTTCATTAGGGGGGTGGGCCCAATGGGGCCACCCCCAATTTTAAATAAAGTGTCATAAGACCACCTAATTTAAAAATAGGGCCACTATTTATATGGGGTATATATCACTAAAACTTAAATATAAAGGACCACCGGTATTACTTGTGGGTATTAAAGGGTGGTGGCTTTTTAAAGGGTGGTGGCTTTTTAAAGGGTGGTGGCTTTTTAAAGGGTGGTGGCTTTTTAAAGGGTGGCCCCAAGCAAAGCAATATTTATTTGAATTTTACTATTTTATTCTTCTCGCAAATGATTCTATAATAAATAAATCAAAAATAACAGTTTTTTATTAGTTAATATTTTTATTTAAGGTTTAGTTTACTAAAACTTAAATAATAGCTTTCGCTCCCCGGGCAGAAACTAAATGCACCTCTCTTTAAAAAGCCACCTCTCTTTAAAAGGCCACCTCTATTTCTTTTTATATTACTAAAACTTAAATATAAAAGGAATAGAGGTGGCCAATGAAATAGGTCCTCTCTAACCCTCCTGGGGTAAAGGGGCCAATGCCCTTAGGGAGGGCTTTAAAAAGTTGGGTGGCCCCAATGCCCGCTTCTTTAACCCCAGGGGGGTTAAAGAAGCGGGCATTGGTAAGGGCATTGGCCGCTTCTTTAACCCCAGGGGGGTTAAAGAAGCGGACATTGGTAAGGGCATTGGCCGCTTCTTTAACCCCAGGGGGGTTAAAGAAGCGGGCATTGGTAAGGGCATTGGCCGCTTCTTTAACCCCAGGGGGGTTAAAGAAGCGGGCATTGGTAAGGGCATTGGCCGCTTCTTTAACCCCAGGGGGGTTAAAGAAGCGGGCATTGGTAAGGGCATTGGCCGCTTCTTTAACCCCAGGGGGGTTAAAGAAGCGGGCATTGGTAAGGGCATTGGCCGCTTCTTTAACCCCAGGGGGGTTAAAGAAGCGGGCATTGGTAAGGGCATTGGACGCTTCTTTAACCCCAGGGGGGTTAAAGAAGCGGGCATTGGTAAGGGCATTGGCCCGCCTTACAATAAGGGTCCGCTATAGCGTTTAGTTAACTAAACACGCTCTCTAAATATGGTCACAAATATAGATTTTTGTGTAACCATCAAGTGCTCTCTCAAATATGGTCACAAATATAGATTTTTGTGTAACCATCAAGTGCTCTCTCAAATATGGTCACAAAAATGGGATCACCCCCCCTGCCCTCCGAAGGACAGAAAAGTTGTGGGGCCCACTCTGCCCTTAGGGCATTTTCTGGGAGGGGTGATCCCATTTTTGTGACCATATTTGAGAGCGTATTTACAAGGCCCCTTAGGGCCGAGCCCTCCCAGGACTGGCTCCAGAAGAATCCTAGGGTAAATATGGTCTCTAAAAAACCCTTGGATTCTTCTGGAGCCAGTCCTGGGAGGGCTATGCCCTTAAGGGTTTTTTTTCTGGGAGACCATATTTGCCCCTAGGATTCAGAGCTCGGCCCTAGGGGGCCTTGGAGAGTGTTTTGTGTTTAAATGCCCTAAGAAGAAAGAGAGAGCCCTTTAGAGAGTATAGAGGGGTAAATATGGTTACACAAAAATCTATATTTGTGACCATATTTACCCCTTTATATCCCCCCCTTTTATTATTAGGGGGTGGTATGGGGTAAAGACAGGGGCTCGACCCTAAGGGGCCTAGGAGAGAGCACTTAGCTTAAAGAACTTTATTAGATCTTTAATGTTTTTTTAACCATAAAATTAAATAAAACTTTCCCTGGTGTTGTTGCAACATATTGATTGATTAAAACATTGTTTTTACTATAATGTCTTTGAAATTTAGGATAAATTTCTTGATAATTTCCATATGAATTTATACGAATTTCAAGAGGCTCATTTTGATCATTTCCATTTTCAAAATAACCATTCCACTTAAGCCAAATAATTGCATGTAAATCGAGTTTTTTATTTTCATAACTTTTCAGAACATCAATGAAATTTGTAAAGTATAAACCTGAACCTTTCTGATATTTAATATAATGTTCATTACAATTTGTTGTTAAATAATAACAACCTAAAACCATATCTTGACTGGGTATAGCTAATGGTTCTCCGGTTGCTGGAGATAATAAGTTATTGATTGATAACATTAGTTTCCAAGCTTCAGCGCGTGCTTCAACTGTTAAAGGAATATGAACTGCCATCTGGTCACCGTCGAAATCGGCATTAAAAGCAGAACAAACAAGTGGGTGTAATAAAATAGCTTTTCCTTCAATTAATTTTGGCTTAAAAGCTTGAATACCTAATCTATGGAGTGTCGGAGCACGGTTTAATAAAACTGGGGAAGTTTCCATAGTTTCTTGTAATAATTCCCAAGCTAATGCCGGATGTTTTTTTAGAAGTTTTTTCGCTCCAATAACAGTTCGTGCTAATTTTTGATTCAAAATAGTTTTTAATAAAAAAGGTAAAAATAACTCAAACGCCATTTCTTTTGGAATTCCACATTCATGAAGTTGTAAACTTGGACCTACAACAATAACAGAACGTCCTGAATAATCAACACGTTTTCCTAATAAATATTGTCGAAATCGTCCTTCTTTTCCTTTTAAAATATCAGATAATGATTTTAAAAGACGATCTCTAGAATCTTTTTCGGGAGTCACTCCGCTTTTACCATTACTTATTAAATTATCAACGGATTCTTGAAGTAAGCGTACTCCTAAATGCATTAGATCCGACTGACGCATCACAGAATTATTTAATAATTTTTTTAAACGATCATTTCTATAAATAATACGTTGATAAAGTCGATTTAAATCAGCTGCTGCAACTTGGCCATCCATTTTTACAATTGGCCTTAGTTCAGGTGGAAGAACCGGTAAAACTGTTAATGTCATTAATTTTGGATCTGAAGATTTATGAATTAGTTTTTTAATTAGTTTTTGACTACGAATTAATAAATTTAATTTTTTTCGGTTTCGAGTGAATTGTCTTGCAATGAAATTTGGGTAACGTTCGGCATCTGAAAAAAGTTTATCTAGCCATTCATTTTTTTTAATTTTTGATTGAATTTTTAATTTTCGATTTCTTTTCAATAAATAAAATTTACCCTTATAAAATTCAATGGCAGGTCCAAGTGTTTCTGACTGATCCAGTCTTAATTCTAAGTAATCTGAACCAACCTGATATATTTGCTTCATATTTTCTTTATTTTGCCTTAAAGCTAACTTTAATTCAAGAGTGTTAAATTCACTTAAAAGATATCGTATTAATGCTGGTCCTAGATAGCTAAAGCGAGGTGAGTTTGAGTCGCCCCCTGAAATATGGGTTTGGTCCCTAGAAGCCGGTCCATTGTATTTAACATTAACCCCGTTTTTTGATTGAAGTTTAGAATCCCATGGTACCCCCCCCCTGGGGGAAACGTTATATTTATAACCATTAAAAGCCGGGAGGTTGGATAACCAAGCATTTTTTGGACTCCCCTTTTTCAAGGGGCTCCCAATGCCCTTACGGGTTTTTAATAGTGGTCTATTATTAATAGAATTAAGTGTAGGGTTAATATTTTGTCTAATAAAAGGGGGTGGCCCCGTAAAAGGGTTTGATATTTTAAACGGGGTCCTTTCAATGCCCTTACGGGTAAAAAGATGACCCTTTTTAAGGTGTAATAAGTCTAACCCCCCCGGGGTTGATCCTTCTAAGCCCTTTAGGGTTACCCTAAAGGGGTTAGGGGGCGCTTTTATGGCCCCCCTTAGATGATTATAAAATGGAATTGGAGTATTTAATAAATTATTTTCTGGGTTAAAATACCAACTAAAAAGTGGCCATTCTTTATCATCCTCATCATCAGCATCAACATCAAACCAACGTTCACGATAAGAAAAACAATAATTATTATTTCTAATATTTTTAAAAAGATATTTTGAATTTTGAAGACTATAGAAGAAAAAAACGAACTGTTTTTTATATTGATAACAAGTATGCCTCCAATCTAAAATTTTAACAGAATTCAATAACCCCCCTGGGGTTACGGAAAAATTAAGAAGAGAAATTATTGGCCCTGTGGACTCTATTTTCGGGTTATTAATCCCATACCAACCCCCCCCTTTCTTATCATGGACCTTAGGGGGGGGTAATAAGGGGTTAGAACCCCTTTTTAAAGTGGAATATACAAAACTAACAGCTGCGCTTAATTTGTTTAAAAAAACTATTAAGGATTTACGAAGGGGGGCAATAAAAGCGCCCCCCTTAAAAGAAGAAATAAAAGCTGTTTTATTACCCCCCTCATTAAGGGTTTTAAAAAGAACCTCCCCAAAAATGCCTCTGCCCAGAACCCTCGTATAAAGGGCGTTACCTGAAGTTTTTAACTTAACAAAGAAAATTGAATCAAAGGGGGCAGAGCCCCCATTCTCTAATGGTATATTGCTTAGTCTATATTCATTTAATGGGCTTTGCCCATTTAAAGTGATTCTAGGCTGGGGGCCACTTTTAAAAGTCCGTTGAAAGTTTATTAAACCATATAAACCTTGAGTACATACAAACCAAATCGAAAGACAATTTTGTAAATGTGAATCTGAACTTTTATTACCCCCTATTATAAGGGTAATAAAGAGTCTATTAAACTTTAATATAGAATTGCTGCACTCCCCTTTTAATGTCAAACTTTTTTGTGCATTATGGGCTTTACCCATAAAGCCAAACACCCCCTGGGGGTATGCTGTTAAAACAGTTTGATTAAAATTTAAGTTAGTAACCCCATATTTGAAAGCACTTTTAAAAGGAGGTTTGTTTTTAACCCAGCCCTTTAGGGTTACCCTAAAGGGGTTAGGGCCTATGCCCTTTATATACGGGGCATAGCCCTTATTTGAAAGAGGGGTTGAAACCCCCCCCAAAATAAGGTGTAAGGGGGGCCATAATAAATTCAGCGCCCCCCTTAAAAGGATGTTATAAATTTGGAGTGATGAGGGAAACCAACCTTTTTTTTTAAAAAAAGAATAATTTTTTAAGAATTGATTATATTTTGTTATAGGCCACTCCTTTAAAGAGTGTGCCATTTTTTTTTGCGGTGACCCCGGGGTAACTTCTTTTTTACCTAGACTAAGACTCAAGCTACCAGATTTATATGGTGTATTTAAAGAGTGGTCCATTAATGTATTTTGAGTAAGGGCTTTGCCCTTGGATTCTTTTACCCTTTTTTTAAGGCGGGCTCCCCTAAGGCCCACCTTGGTAAGGGCCGAACCCTTTAGGGTCCTTCTTACCCCACCCGCTTCTTTAGATAGGGCTCTGCCCTTAAGGGCATTGGGGGGGGTTTGATTGGGGGCAGGATCTTTCCCCAAAAAAAATAAGGGCATTGGTAAGCCCATAATCTTATTAATATATGTTGATTGCATTAAAATTAACGCCTCACCAATATTCCATCCCCCCTCGTATGTTAAAGGGGGGTTTTGGCCTATGGGCGAAAGTGAATTAAGGGGGGCAAAGCCCCCCTTGACTTTTAAATTTCTACCTTTTTTTAATTTTAAGGGGGGCTCCGCCCCCCTTAGTTTACTTTTTTTCTTAGATGCAGGTATTTGCCCATTGAAAACCCTTACGGGCTCTTTGGGTTCCCGTAAGGGCATTGAGGGGCTACTTTGAAAAGGGGGTGCATTGAAAAGAATGTCGTCTATACTATGGGTATGTAGTAATGAAACTTTATTAAATGTAATACTTTTATTTAATTCTGAGTACCAATAGGGAGTATAATTAATAGTAAAAGGAGATACATAAAAATTTTTATAAAAAAAATAAAATAATTTATTTGAAAGATAAAAACTTTCTTGGTCAACTAAAATTTCTAAATTTCTTAAAATATAAGAATTCATGGGAAAATAATTTAAGAATAATTTGAAAGAAGACAAGCGTAATTTCGATGTTATTATTAAACTTGTTTCTGACACTTTAATATTTAAAAAGGGCCCGTTTGTATTAGTTTCACCTTCAGATTTTGTCTTATTAAGCGTACGCCCGGGGTTTATGGCTCTAACCCCAGACCAACCCCCCCCTTTCTTATTAGGGGGGGGTATAAAGGGGTTAATAACCCCAGGGGGGTTGATAAACCCCCCCTTTTTCAAAGTGGGGCCCATGTTAGTCCCCTGGGGTTGAAGGTGAATCTTTTCACCCCCTAACCCCAAAGGGGTAAGGGCTATGCCTTTAGGCATTGGCCCTAACCCCTTTAGGGTAACCCTAAAGGGCTGGGGTGAGGGAGGATTAATTTGAAATTTTTCCAATAGCCTCGGAAAAGAGTTTTGCTTATTTTTTATATTGGGCACCCTTATTTTTAAAAACTCAAAATATAAAGATACAATTTGTAGTGAATGAACTTTTTTAATTCGTTTAACATTTAGACGTTTTTTTATTTTTAAGGGGGGCTTTATTAACCCCGTACCAACCCCCCCCTTTCTTATTAGGGGGGGGTAATAAGGGGTTGATAAATTCAGCGCCCCCGTTAGTTGACTCTTTTTCTTAGATAATACACCCCCCCCAATGCCCTTAAGGGCAGAGCCCTTATTAAAGCGGGTGGGGGTGTCCCATCTATCGTGAACTGTCTTGTGGGCTCTATCTTTCTTCACAAGCACACCCTTAAATCGGCCCCGTTTAAAATAAAGCCCCGGTTTAGATGTAATACTTTTATTACCCTTTAAACGGGCCCCATTTAAAATGTTAAAGCTTGTTTTTAAAAGGCTATTAGCCCCCCTTAAAAGAACTGGATTAAAATTATCTACGGGGCCACTATTTAAAAAAGGGGGTCCATTTACAGGGGGGATGCTATCCCTTTTAATGGTTGGAATACTGTGTAATGAGACTGTTTGACCTTTTCGGCGAGAGACAGAATCAACAATCTCCTGTATCACCGTCTTTTTGACTGATTTTTGCCATGAAGAAACCAATTGATCGGGAGTACGTTCAATTTGAATTTTATTTAATCCATTCTCTAAAGTTATTTTTTCAGAACAATACGCAATAGACTGTAAACAACGTCTTTTTAAACCTAATAATATAGACATATTATTATTCGGAATTCCTTTTAGATACCAAACATGAGTAACAGGTAAAGCTAATTCAATATAACCTAATTGATAGCGACGACTAATTGCCCATGTATATTCAATATCACAATCTGGACAAAATTGGTTTGAAATATGTTTAAATTTGTTATTGATAGTCCTTTTAAGGGGGGCAAAGCCCTCCTGAGATTGCGCGCCGGTTCCGCCCGCCCTTACGGGCTCTGCTCTTAAGGGCATTGGGGCGACCCCCAGGCCGTGGGGGGTAATGTTATTACCTATGCCTTCTGCAGCGTCCCCCTTTTGAAAAAGGACCCCATTTAAGATGTCTTTGCCCTTTTTAACTAATAATTTATCTTTTGTTTCTAATTCTGGAAGCACATAATTTTCTTCTTCTTGAATCTTATATAATAAATCAATATAATTCTGAGCTTTATTTCCCCTTACGGGCTCTGCTCCCTGTAGTAAGGTCATTGAAGAGTCCATCAACTTATGGGCTTTGCCCTTGGAAGCTTGTCCTTCTTTTAGACTATTAGCCCCCCTTAGAGCCATTTTATTTTTATTTGACATTTTAGAGCTCTTACCACAGCCGCAAAAGAAATCTTTTAAGGGCCCAAAGATTCGTTCACAAAAAAGACCTCCTTTTGGGGGTTTAAAAGTTTTATGGTGAAGTGTATTTGCATTTAGAACTTGACCAATCATTTTACCATTTGGAAGTGTTTTTTCAGCCCATTTTTTTATTTTTTCAGGAGATGCTAAACCAATCGAAATATATTTGATTTCGTTTTTTTTTGAATATGAAGTATAGAATTTTTCTTTATTAGCTGTGGCTTCTAATTCTAACGCTGTTGTCATTACGTCTTCAACCCATTCTTCTGCAACCCATTCTTCAACATTAGCTGTGGCTTCTAATTCTAACAAAGCCTGGGGTTTATTAAAGTCCCTTACGGGCTCTATTTTTCTTCTTATGGGCTTTGCCCTTGGATTAAAGGGGGTTGGTAAGGGCATTGGCGCAGAGTCCATAAACCCCAGGCTTTTAACTCCAGCTTTGCTGGGGTTAATTGTTTTATTTGTTTCTTCAAGCCCCCCGGAGGGGAAGGAAAGCCATTCGTCAAGCCCTTCAAGCCATTCGTCAAGCCCTTCTTCTTCACGACGATCATTATTAAGCATACGCCCGGGGTTTATGGCTCTAACCCCATACCAACCCCCCCCTTTGTTATTAGGGGGGGGTAATAAGGGGTTAATAAACCCCGGGGGGACGCTGGGGTTGACAAGATAACGTGATTGAACCCCAGCTTCGCTTTCGCTGGGGTTGATAACCCCCTGGGTAAGTTCAGTGTCACTAAGGGGGTCTTTAAAAAGAGGGGTCCCTTTAGAAAGGATTTTCTTTTTAAAGGCCTTGATGTTTATCCAATTTTTAGTTCTTTTTTTAGGGTCCATTTTAAGTTGATCTGTGTATGGGGGAACCCCATACAGGCCACCCCAGGGGGGTGTGAATTTAGAAAAACCTATTAAAGAGACTTTTCTATTTTTAACCCTAGGGGTTATTCTTGGCCCTTTGAATCTTTGTAATAGGGGGGGTTTGTTTAATGGTTTTTTCCAATATAAAAAATTTTCAACGGTATAATAATTCTCACGAAAGTTACTAATATTTTTATCCGTAACATTAATCTCATTTAGTTGGGCTCTCTTTAGTACACTTACAATAGGGGCCCTTTTAAATGCCTCTTTATTACCCTTTAAAAGTTTCTGTAACTCCGCATATTTAACCCCCCCTTTAAAATAAGGGTGGGCCCCAATTTTAAAAGGAGGTTTGTTTTTAACCCAGCCCTTTAGGGTTACCCTAAAGGGGTTAGGGCCTATGCCCTTTATATACGGGGCATAGCCCTTATTTGAAAGAGGGGTTGAAACCCCATTTAAAATGTCAAGGCCCCCTAACCCCTTTAGGGTAACCCTAAAGGGCTTGGGAAACCCCCTTTTAAAAGGGAAAGCCCATATAGATCCTTCTAAGCCCTTTAGGGTTACCCTAAAGGGGTTAGGGGGCTCTGAATTTATTATGGCTCCCCTTAGAGCACTTAATTTTTGAATAACTCTATCCGTCCCAGCCTCATGTGCCTTAATTACAGCCCATACTTTATTTTGGTTAGGCCAACTATATTGACCCCCTGAAGGGGACAGAAAAATGGCCCCCCCCAATAGCCTAGGGGTGGTCCCAAAAAAAATGGATCTAAGTCCGGCTTGAGTAATCTTTAAAGTAAAACTCGACTTATAGGGGGTATTGGCTTTTAAAAGGCTATTAGCCCCCCTTAAAGAAACCATACCCCAATCGATTTTTTTAGTTCTAAAGCACCCACCTTTTAAAATTAACCCTCTAGGCGTGGACCCGGTGGCCATGCTAAATTGAATGGCCCCGTTATTTAACTTGTTATACATAATATGATATTAGTTTTTATTTTTTACCTGAATTTTTTTTTTTACCTGAGTCTTTTCTTTATAGCTATTATTTACCCCCCCAATGCCCTTAAGGGTGGGGTGGGCCCGTTTGGAACCCCCCCGGGGGGGGGGTCCAAGACAAGATAAAGCCCATAAAATATTTTTATTTAAGTTTTAGTATCTATGGATTTATTAGGGGGTGCTGGTATAGTATGGGCTTTGCCTATAATGAAAGCCCGTAAAACGGTTTTAATTATGCATAGCTTTAGCTATACTTCTAAACACCAAACACTCTCTCAAATATGGTCTAAAAAGCCCTTAAGGGTTTTTTTAGAGACCATATTTACCCTAGGATTCAGGGCTCGGCCTAACCCCTTTAGGGTAACCCTAAAGGGGTTAGGCCGAGCCCCTGCCCTTTAGGGCAGGGAAATATGGTCACAAAAATGGGATCACCCCTCCCAGAAAATGCCCTAATGCCCTAATGCCCTTAGGGCATTAGGGCATTTTCTGGGAGGGGTGATCCCATTTTTGTGACCATATTTGAGAGCGTATTTACAAGGCCTCTTAGGGCCGAGCCCTGAATCCTAGGGTAAATATGGTATCTAAAAAGAAAGACCCTTTACCCCCAGGGGGGGTGAAGGGCATTGGCAAAGCTTTTTTAGACCAGATTTCCCTGCCCTAAAGGGCAGGGGCTCGGCCTAACCCCTTTAGGGTAACCCTAAAGGGCTAAGGGGCCTTGATTAGGAGAGAGCACTTGGCTATATGGTCACAAAAATGGGCCCATAGAGGCCCATGGCTCCATCTCACCCCCCCTCCCTTATTTCATTAGGGGGGGTGTTCCCTTATTTCATTAGGGGGGTGGGCCCATTTGTGTGACCAATATTTGAGAGAGCACTTAAAAGAGTCCCCCTGGCGGATATCTCTGCATAGCTTTAGCTATAATTTTGTATCTGTTTTTGCTGGTGTTGGTTATAGCTATAAACTTACCCCCCAATGTCCTTATTTCTTTTAGGGCAAGTTGTAGACCCTTACTTTAAGGCGGGCTCTCCCTCAACCCTTTAGGGTAACCCTTAAAGGGGTCAAGGGCTGAACCCTGCCCTAAAGGCATTGGCCCCTTTACCCCTATCCCCCCCCCTAATAAGAAAGGGGCCAATGCCCTTTATATCCCCCCCCCTTCTTATTAGGGGGGGGGGGTAGTATGGGCAGGGTTCAGCCCTTGGGGCATAGCCCTAACCCCTTTAGGGTAACCCTAAAGGGCTGAGGGGGTGGTATGGGGTTAGAGGGAGGCCCCCCGGGGGGAGGCCCCCGCCCCGCGCTGGTTCTCTTGATAGGGAGGGATCTTTTTCCCTAAAAAAATAAGGGCATTGGCCCGCCTTCAAGTGCTCTCTCCTAGGCCCCTTAGGGCCGAACCCCTGTCTTCATGGGCCCCCATACCACCCCCCCCCCCTAATAAGAAAGGGGGGGGATATAAAGGGGTGAAGGGGAAATATGGTCACAAAAAATGGGATCACCCTTAACCCCCCTGGGGTAAGGGGGTGATCCCATTTTTTGTGACCATATTTGAGAGAGTGTTTGAAAGTAAGGGTTTTTAAAGACCCCAAAAAAAGTGACTTCTAATTCAATTATTTCAATTCTGGTAATTTTATTTTCGATTTTTAAGAATATTCTAGCTTTCTTTCTACATTTTTATTCAATATAATCTATTCTATCAACCCCTCCCTAACCCCCCTGGGGTTAAGGGGGGGGGTTAATAAATTAGAATTAAAACGATTCTTATTAAAGTGCTCGCCCCCCCCCCGGGGGGCCACCCCTGGGAGGGGGCCACCCCTGGGAGGGGGGTTAACCTTTGGTTGGTCTAAATGTTTGCGCGCTCTTTAAATACCAAACACTCTCTCAAATATGGCCACAAACTTCTGTCCTTCGGAGGGCAGGGCCCTGTTTGTGACCATATTTCCCCTTCACCCCAGCCCTTTAGGGTTACCCTAAAGGGGTTAGGGCCAATGCCTAAAGGCATAGCCCTTAAGGCATAGCCTTTGAGGGGGTGAAGACAGGGGCCTAGGAGAGAGCACTTGGGGGAGTTCTCGCCAAGTCAATGCCCTTAACGGGCATAGCCCGTAAGGGTTTTTTAAAAAAGACCATATTTAAAGAGAGTGTTTAGTAGCTAGAAGAGTCCGCTACAGTTTTAGCCATAGAATAACCCCCTTTAAAATAAGGGTAGCCCGTGTATGTGTAACTTTGGTTCTGTGTTATGGGCAAAGACCATAACACAGAACCAACTAAAGCTATAACCGATATAAGTAGGGGGTAGCCCTTTATATGGGTGACCTTACAGAATTAATCCTCTAAATATAATCCGCAATAGTGATGGTTTGAGTCTTCAAGCTAAACCTTTACCCGCTTTATTGACCCAAGGGCCAACCATATATAGTAGCTTTACTTTATAAGTACCCCCCTTATACTTATAAAGCGAGTCTCAATTGGGTGGCCGAACATTCTCTAAAAACTTCTTTTTTTTTCTAAAATTTTAAATTATATAATAGTTTATTTAATTATTTGAAATAGAGAACTAATGTATCTTATATCTCAGTTTTGAGTTTATAGCTAATTTTTTAGTTTTGATTATAAATATTACCCCGGTATGGCCCCAAGAATAACCCTTAGGGTTATTCTTGGGGCCATACTCTAAACACCTGGGCCCACCCCTAACCCCCCTGGGGTAAAGGAGTTGAGATGAAGGGGGGTTAAATATGGTCTAAATTTTTGCGCGCTCCCCCAAACACTCTCTCAAGGGCTATGCCCTGGATTCTTCTGGGAGAGCTATGCCCGTAGGGCATTGGCTTCAAGGCCCCCTAGGGCCGAGCCCTAAGGCCCCTGGATTCAGGGCCGAGTGGGCCCCTTTAGGGTCCCAGAAGAATCCTAGGGGCAAATATGGTCACAAAAATGGGCCCCCCTTGGTAAGGGCGAAGCCTTTTAGGGCCAGGTGGTAGATTTTTGTGTAACCATCAAGTGCTCTCTCCTAATCAAGGCCCCTTTGGGGTTCGGCCCTAAGGGGCCTTGATTAGGAGAGAGCACTTGATGGTTACACAAAAATCTATGATTTTTTGTGACCATATTTGAGAGAGTGTTTGATTTAGAGAGAGCACTTGCAAACACTCTCTCCAAGGCCCCTTAGCCCTTTAGGGTTACCCTAAAGGGGTTAGGCCGAGCCCTGAATCCTAGGGTAAATCTGGTTACACAAAAATCTATCACCCCCCCTGCCCTAAAGGGTTCTGCCCGTAGGGCATTTTCTGGGAGGGGTGATCCCATTTTTGTGACCATATTTGAGAGAGTGTTTGATTGACCCTAGGATTCTCCTGGAGCCAGTCCTGGGAGGTCTCTCTTTATAGCTAAAGCTATAGGCCCCTTTTTTATTCTTTTTTATTAAGGGGCCTTGGAGAGAGTGTTTGCAAGTGCTCTATAGGATTCACCCCTTTATATCCCCCCCCCTAATAAGAAAGGGGGTGGTATGGGGTTGAAGACACAATGCCCTAAGAAGAAAGAGAGAGCCCCAATGCCCTCAACCCCTTAATGCCCCCCTAATAAGAAAAGGGGGGGGGGGCCAATGCCCTCCCAGAAGAATCCAGGGCATAGCCCTTAGGGCAGAGCCCTAAACCAATCCGAGGGGCCAATGCCCTCCCAGAAGAATCCAGGGCATAGCCCTTAGGGCAGAGCCCTAAACCAATCCGAGGGGCCAATGCCCTCCCAGAAGAATCCAGGGCATAGCCCTTAGGGCAGAGCCCTAAACCAATCCGAGGGGCCAATGCCCTCCCAGAAGAATCCAGGGCATAGCCCTTGACCCCTTTATAAATGGAGGGGTTACCCTCCATTTATAAAGGGTTGAGGGGTTGGTATGGGGTTAAGGGTTTAGGGTAAATATGGTTACACAAAAATCTATACTATATTTGTGACCATATTTAACCCTCCTTAAAATTTAAAATAAGGGTGGTCCCCAATTTTAAAGCCAAGTGCTCTCTCAAATATGGTCACAAAAATGGGCCCACCCCTAATGCTCTAAGGGCATTAGGGGTGGGCCCATTTTTGTGACCATATTTGAGAGAGTGTTTGAAAGAGAGCACTTCAAATTAAATTAGCGCGCAAAAATTTAGACCATATTTGACCCCCCCATCTTAACCCTTCTATTCCGCAGGGGAGGGGGAGGGGGGTGGGCCATAGTTAGAGAGGGAGTGTTTAGCTGTATAAGACTTTATTAAAAGATCAATCTAGCTCTATTAGCAATAAAGAATACACTTTAAATAGGCCCAATACCTACCACCCCCATAAGAGGGCTTCATTTCAAGAGGAGGGTGTCCCCCTACTAAACACCAAACACTCTCTCTAAATATGATATGGTCTAAAAAACCCTTAAGGTTTTTTAGAGACCATATCATATTTAGAGAGAGTGTTTGCAAGTGCTCTCTCTAAATATGATATGGTCTCTAAAAAGTGGGCCCCTTTAGGGCTATGCCCTAAAGGGCATTGGCAAAGCTTTTTTAGACCATATTTCCCCTTTGGGGCTCGGCCTAACCCCTTTATAAATGGAGGGTAACCCTTCCATTTATAAAGGGCTAAGGGGCCTAGGAGAGAGCACTTGGCTCCAAGGCCCCCTAGCCCTTTAGGGTTACCCTAAAGGGGTTAGGCCGAGCCCTTTAGGGCCCTAATATGGTCACAAAAATGCGTCCACCAGGCCCCTTAGGGCCAGGTGATATTTTTGTGTAACCATATTTAGAAAGCCAAGTGCTCTCTTAAATATGGTCTAAAAAAGCTTTGTTTTTGTAGAGACCATATTTACCCTAAAGGGCTCTGCCCTTAGGGCATTGGATAGAGCACTTGCAAACACTCTCTCCAAGGCCCCTTAATAAAAAAGGGGCCTATAGCTTTAGCTATAAAGAGAGCCCTCCCAGAAGAAACAGGCTCCAGGAGAATCCTAGGGTCAATATGGTCTCTAAAAAACCCTTAAGGGTTTTTGAGCCCATATTTGCCCCTAGGATTCAGGGCTCGGCCTAACCCCTTTAGGGTAACCCTAAAGGGCTAGGGGGCCTTGGAGAGTGTTTGGTGTTTATAAGTGCTCTCTCAAAATATGGTTACACAAAAATCTATCACCTGGCCCTAAAGGGCTCCGCCCTTACCAAGGGGGGCCCATTTTTGTGACCATATTTCCCCTTCACCCCAGGGGGGTGAAGACAACCCCTTTATATCACACCTAAGGTATAAGGTAAGGCCCCTCAGCCCTTTAGGGTTACCCTAAAGGGGTTAGGCCGAACCCTTTAGGGCCCTAATAAGAAAGGGGCCAATGCCCTTTATATCCCCCCCTAAGGCCCCTTAGGGCCGAGTGGGCCCCTTTAGGGCCTTTCTTATTAGGGGGGGGGGGGTAGTATGGGCAGGGTTCAGCCCTTCATAGCCCTAACCCCTTTAGGGTAACCCTAAAGGGTAACCCTAAAGGGTAACCAACCCTAAAGGGTAACCCTAAAGGGTAACCCTAAAGGGTAACCAACCCTAAAGGGTAACCCTAAAGGGTAACCCTAAAGGGTAACCCTAAAGGGTAACCAACCCTAAAGGGTAACCCTAAAGGGTAACCCTAAAGGGTAACCCTAAAGGGCTGAGGGGGTGGTATGGGGTCCCTACGGGGACAACCCCTTTATATCCCCCCCTAAGGCCCCTAACCCCTTTAGGGTAACCCCTAACCCTCAACCCCAAGGGGGTAAGGGCTATGATGGGCATTGGCCCTAACCCCTTTAGGGTAACCCTAAAGGGCTTTAGGGTAACCCTAAAGGGCTTTAGGGTAACCCCAAAGGGGAAAGGGGTAAGGGCCGAGTGGGCCCCTTTAGGGCCTTTCTTATTAGGGGGGGGGTGGTATGGGGGCCCATGAAGACAGGGGCTCGGCCTAACCCCTTTAGGGTAACCCTAAAGGGCTAAGGGGCCTAGGAGAGAGCACTTAAAACTATTTATTTGCTCCCCTTTACCCCAGGGGCCAATGCCCTAACCCCAGGCTATTACCACCCCCCCCCCTTTTCTTATTTCTTATTAGGGGGGGGTATTAAGGGGTTAGGGCATAGCCCTTGAGGGGGTTAGAGAAAGCGATCACTTCGTCTATTTTATTGATGAATAGATTTATCTCACACGCCGCTTCCAAACAGTCTTTAATGGTTTTGTCGGCTTTGCCTATAAAAGGAGGGGTACCCTTAAAAGGGTTTGGAAGTATGGTCTTAATTATAGACCATAAGTGGATTAAACGTCATACTCATGGGATTTCTAAAATATTGCGTATAAACTCCTCTGCAGTGTCACTTCAAATGCATCTGGAGTTCACCCCCAGGAGGGCACTCTTTAAAGGGTGCCTTAATACTCGGGCTACCCCATTATCCCCCCTGGGCGTAGTCCCGGGGTGTAAATTGAAACGTTTAAGGAAAAATCATTTTTTTTTTTTGTCCTTGTATGCGCAAAGCCCATTATGAACCCCCCCCCGGAATGAAGATGAAGGGGGTGTCCCAAGACAAGATAAAGCCCATAAAAAGCTAAAACTTAATAATAAAAGCTTTATAAGCGATTCTTCTTTAATAATGCCACCCCCACCCGCTTCTTTAGATAGGGCTTTGCCCTTAAGGGCATTGGGGGGGGTAAGAGGAGTAATGGGCTTTGCCCATGATGTTCCCCAGGGGGTTACATTACTTTGTAATGGGCAAAGCCCATTAAATGTAGGATTAGTATGGGCAAAGCCTTTGCCCATACAATTAAGCCTGGGCTTTATCAACTACCCCCCCTTAATAAGAAAGGTCCTAAAGGGTTCGGCCCTTAGGGGCCTTAGGTGGGTTGGTAATAGCCTGGGGTTAATAAAGCCCAGCGTTGCTTCTAACCCCAGCAAAGCTGGGGTTAGAAGAAACACTTTTAAGGGGGGCAAAAAAAGCGCCCCCCTTAATTTGTTTTTTCAACCCCATAACAGGGTTTCAAAGCACCCTTTTAAAGACCCTAATTTAAAGGGTGGATTAACCCCTTATTACCCCCCCCTAATAATAAAGGCCCTAAAGGGTTCGGCCCTTAGGGGCCTTAGGTGGGTTGGTAATAGCCTGGGGTTGATAACTTCAATTAAAAGCAGGTGGCCTAACAAAAAAGAATATTATTTTTTAATTCTGAATATGGGGCATAACCCGCCCCTTACCCTAAAGGGTTACCCCCATACTAACCCCCCCCTCAGGGGCTATGCCCCAAGGGCTATGCCCTATGGGGCATTGGCCCCTTTTTTCTTAGGGGGGGGGTATGAAAGGGGGGTTAGGGCGGGTTATGGCTCTCAAACAAATTTAAGTTTTTGGTATACGCAAAACAATATAAAAAGTAAATTTCAAACGGCCGTTTTATTATATCATAAGTTAAATAATCACATAAATTTGCTTAATTTTTACTTAATAAGAAATCAGTTGACATTTTTAAACCATTATTTTATTAATCTTAAGCAAATACTCCAAAAAAACTTAAGATTACACTTAATTCCTTTTTTAAACCGCCAAATTGACCGCTTTCTCTATTTTTTATTAAGAATAGAATATATTAATCTACTAGAACCTGTAATTAATGACCCCCTTAAAAGAGTCGCTCCAATGCCCTTAAGAAGAAAGATAGAGCCCGTAAGGGCAATCTGGGCACATATTGATATTTCGCCCCTAGCCCTTTACCCCTTATTACCCGCCCCCCTAATAAGAAAGGCCCTAAAGGGTTCGGCCCTTAGGGGCCTTAGGGGGGGTTGGTATGGGGTTAGAGGAGGACTACTACTAAGCAAAAGCTGGGCCAATGCCCTTATTTTTGAGGGGGGCATAGCCCGCCTTAAAAATAAGGGTTTATCTTTAAATAGGGTAACCCCCCCAATGCCCTTAAGGGCAGAGCCTTTATTAAAGCGGGTGGGGTTGATAAATACCCCTTACTATTCAAAGTCATATATTTATTTAGACATTGCTATAACATATCAAACAAATATTGGAGGAACCAAGGGCAAAGCCCATAAGTTAAATTCGTTAAATAGTTTTTTATTTAAAAAACTATTTGATTGGTCTAAAAAACAACATAATAACAATTCAAATTCTTGGGTTCGAAATAAATATTGGCTATTTTTGTATGGCCCCCTTTACCCCTTATTACCCCCCCCCCTAATAAGAAAGGCCCTAAAGGGTTCGGCCCTTAGGGGCCTTAGGGGGGGTTGGTATGGGGTTAGGGCCGCAATTAAACAAAACATTCATTCAAATTCAAGCTATACTACCCCGGTAACACAGCGACCCTTAGAGCTGACCACCCCCTATAAAAGGGTTACAAAACGGGAGGCACGTTTGAAAGGGTGGCCAAGCAGTTTTATGGGCAAAGCCCATAAACCAGTTCAAAGTTTCAAATTTGGTCATAAGAATATTTATTATTTTTGTTTAAAAAAATTGTTAACTATTACTAAACAAATCAGAACTTTAAACTTGAATATTAAAATGTCTAAACCATTAGATAATGTCGTCAGTATCCACTTAGGAGCTTTGTGGTACCCGCTTCTTTTTAACCCCTTAATACCCCCCCCTAATAAGAAAAGGGGCCAATGCCCCATAGGGCATAGCCCTTGGGGCATAGCCCCTGAGGGAGGGGGTTGGTATGGGGTTAAAAAAGGGACCGCAAGACAGCCCCTAGTAAGGGCTAATAGCCTGCCCTTGGAAACTAGAACTTTAGGTAGGTTTTTAAACTGTCCTATGGGCTCTATCCTTCTTGGGACACCCCCACCCTTAAGGGCATTGGGGGGGGTTCATAAGGAAAGTGATAATCTATTTGCGACTTTTTCTAAAATAAAAATTCTTTTAAAGGCCAACCCCTATTTAAAGGGTACTCATTTTAAAAGAACCCTATTTAAAATTAAAATGTCAAAGCCCCTAACCTCTATAAAAGCTTTCAACCCTCCTGGGGTTACAATGATATTAAAGAGTGCATTAAATACCCCCTTACCCCACTTTCAAAAAGGGTGTGGCCCTTTAAATAAGGGGTGGCCCACTAACCCCCTCACCCCAGGGGGGGTCCCTACGGGGACAACCTCTTTATATCCCCCCCTAAGGCCCACCTTGGTAAGGGCCGAACCCTTTAGGGCCTTTCTTATTAGGGGGGGGACTGGTGTGGGGGTCCCTACGGGGACCAACCCCTTTATATCACACCTAAGGCCCACCTTGGTAAGGGCCGAACCCTTTAGGGCCCTAATAAGAAAGGGGGGGGGGTGGTATGGGGTTACTATTAAAGGCTATGCCCCTTTATTAAGGGCATTGACCCCTGGGGCAAAAGGGCGGTGGGCTGGTATTTATAATTTTCAACAAAAAAATTTTAGTGGCTTTGCCCATAGGACTACCCGGGGACACCCTTATTTGAAGGTTCAATTCAAAACCCTGTATTTTAAGGCGGGCTCTATCTTTTCCCTAAAAAAAACCCGTAAGGGCATTGGGGGTAATACTATTAAATTGAAGCTCAGACAAAGTGGGGTATATTTAAAAGCACCTAGGGAAATAGGGGGTGCAATGCCCTTATGGGCAGATCCCTATCTAAAGAAGCGGGTTAAAGTTGAAAAAGTACTACCCTTTAAACCTAAAAGAAGCCTCTTAAAAACGTGGTATTTGGAAAAATATAAAAAAAAAATATTTTATTTAAAAAAACATTCAAATAATTCTATTGTTCTAAATTTAAATTGTCTTCACCATCATTGTCACCCTAGGGGGGTAGTAGATAGTTTTACTTATAATATAAATTTTAAATTTCTTTCCGCATATTTGATAAAGTTTTCTGATTCTTATAAGTGCCGTTTTATTACCCAAAACCCTCTTTTCAATGTCTTTGCCGGGTCAAAAGGAGGGGGTAATAATACACTACAAAATTCTTTATTACCCTCTCTGTTTAAATTGGGGGTGGCCCCAATGCCCTTTATAGAGGAAGAAAAGATAGAGCCCGTAAAGGCATTTAAAATGTCAGAGCCCATAAGACAATTTTATAATTCTCAAGAATTATTAAATTTAATAATGGGCTCTGCCCATAACCCAAGTATAGATGTTAAACCTTTGCATTATAACTGTCGAACCTCTATAAAAACTTCTTTTTTCAATTTCAATTTTAAAAAAACCCATTTCTATTTTAAAAATCATTCAACCAAAATATGCGGGGTTAAAGACAATTTTTCTTTCACAGAAATTTTAACCACAAATCCTTCAAACAAAAGTTTCTTTCTTTACAATTATCTAGATATTTCAACCCCTGGGTTAAAATAAAAAAACATACTAAGTGCTCTCTCAAATATGGTCACAAACAGGGCAGGGCCCTCACCCCTAATGCCCTAAGGGCATTAGGGGTGAGGGCCCTGCCCTGTTTGTGACCATATTTGAGAGCGTTTTTAAAATAGTTAACACTCGGTATAGACAAAAGCATTCTTTAATTAAGAATTAAATAGGCATAATTAAAGAATGTCATTAATAAAAAAAAAAAATTTAATATTGATAATTAAATTCACAAGGGGGGGTGAAACCATAAAGATATAAATTTATTACTAACTAAGTGCTCTCTCTAAATATGGTAAAAGAAAGAACGCTCCCTTTGGGCAGAACTGGCTCCATAAAACCCCCCCTGGGGTAAAGGGGCATAGCCCTTTGTCTTCATGGGCCCCCATACTACCCCCTTTCTTATTAGGGGGGGGGGATATAAAGGGGTTGTCTTCATGGGCCCCCATACCACCCCTAATAAGAAAGGGGGGGGATATAAAGGGGTGAGGGAGTTCTCGCGCAAAAATTTAGACCATATTTAGAGAGAGTGTTTAAAGGGTAATAATCAATTTTAGATATCGGGATGACAGGATTTGAACCTGCGACCCTATGCTCCCAAAGCACATGCGCTACCAAACTGCGCTACATCCCGTTTCATAGCCACAAAGCTATTTTAGTTATCTAAAAAAATATTAAAAGATTAGGCCCAACCGGACTTGAACCGATGACTTATTGCTTGTAAGGCAACCACTCTACCGACTGAGTTATGGGCCTATTGACTATTATTTAGTATAGTATAAACTTTCAAAAAAAGCAACAAAAATTGGCTATTAAAAAAAGCAACAAAAATTGGCTATGGGCTACGCCCATAGCCAATTTTTGTTGCTTTTTTGAAAATTTATAAGATATTTCTAAGTGCTCTCTAGGATTCACCCCAGGGGGGTTTAAGACAAAATAGGGTCTCACAGAAAAAAAAGATTAGCCCTCTTATAGGGTAGGGGACTAATCTTTTTTTTCTGGGAGACCCTATTTCACCCCCCGCCATCTCAACTCCTTTACCCCTTAATACCCCCCCCTAATAAGAAAAGGGGGGGGGTTGGTATGGGGTTAGAGAGAGTGTTTAAAACAAAGGGCGGCTCTTTTATGACCCCTATAGGGGCCATAAAAGTTTTTTCTCCCCGGGGAGCTAAAGGTAGAGTTGGGGCACCTAAACACCAAGTGCTCTCAAATATGGTCACAAAAATAGGCCCACCCCCTGGGGGTGTTCCCAGGGGTGGGCCCATTTTTGTGACCATATTTCCCCTTCACCCCAGCCCTTTATAAATGGAAGGGTTACCCTCCATTTATAAAGGGGTTAGGGCCAATGCCTAAAGGCATAGCCTTTTGTCTTCATGGGCCCCCATACTACCCCCCCCCCTTTCTGATTAGGGGGGGGATATAAAGGGGCCAATGCCCATAGGGCAGGGTTCAGCCCTGAATCGGGGGCATAGCCCTAACCCCTTTAGGGTAACCCTAAAGGGCTGAGGGTGAGGGGGTGAAGACAGGGGCTCGGCCTAACCCCTTTAGGGTAACCCTAAAGGGCTAAGGGGCCTTGATTGGGAGAGAGCACTTAGTATTCTCTCGGGCCAGAAAATGGAGGACTCTCTAAGCCGGAGCCGCCTGCAATAGGCCTCTATAGGGGCATAATAACCCTTAGGGTTATTATGCCCCTATAGAGGCCTATTGGGGACGTAATAAGAGAGTTTTAAACTAGGACCCCAGTACCCCAAGCCCATCTATTTTAAAGGGGCTTGGGGTAATACTTGGCTTTATCGCTAAATCTATGCTCTAACCCCATACCAACCCCCCCCTAATAAGAAGGGGGTTGGTATGGAGGGGAGGGTGTCCTGTTTACAGGTTCTATGGGCAAAGATATTTGGGTCAGGGGGCATTCAGCGCCCCCGCCCCTTGGGACCCCAGGGGGGTTAATAGCTAAAGCTAATTAGGGTACCCCCCCAAAGAGGCCCATAATCATAATAGAGGGGGTAATAAGACAGATGTCAATACGGGTGGCTTAAATATAAATATGGGGTAGCTTTATATAAAGGCGTATTTATTATCTACTCTTTTAAAATAAAAAAAAAAAGGTGTATTTAACCCCTTAATACCCCCCCCCTAATAAGAAAAGGGGGGGGTATTAAGGGGTTAGGGCATAGGCCCTAAAGGGCTCTCTCTTTCTTCTTAGGGCATTGGAGGGACCCCCAGGGGGGGTTAAAGAGGGAGCTTAATTATAGAACAGTTGAAAATTATTTAATAATTGAACTAACAACACCTGCACCTACTGTGCGACCACCTTCACGGATTGCAAAACGCATTCCTTTTTCAATAGCAATTGGGTTAATTAACTCAACTACCATAGTAATACGATCACCTGGCATAGCCATTTTATTAGAATGTTCTTCAGCAACAGAAGATGGAGTACGCATTTCGATGTGTGAGAAATCTGTTACTTTACCAGTAACATCAGTAGTACGAACGAAGAATTGTGGAGTATAACCAACTAAGAAAGCTGAGTGACGACCACCTTCTTCTTTTTTTAGAATATATACTTGACCTTCAAATTTAGTATGAGGAGTAATTGTTCCTGGTTTTGCAATAACCATACCACGTTCAATATCTTTTTTTTGGATACCACGAAGTAAAACACCAACGTTATCTCCTGCCATTGTTTCTTCTAAACTTTTTTTGAACATTTCAAGTCCAGTACAAACAGAAGTTTTAGTGTCTTTTAAACCAATAACTTCAACGTTTTCTCCGATTTTTAATGTACCACGTTCAACACGACCAGTTGCTACTGTACCACGTCCTGTAATTGATAAAACGTCCTCAACTGCAAGTAAGAAAGGTTTCTCTGTTTCACGTTCTGGAGTTGGAATATATTCATCTACTTTCTCCATTAAAGTAAGAATTTTATCAACCCATTTATTCTCACCACGTTTCGTTTTTGGGTTTTCAATTAAAGCTTCTAATGCTAATAATGCAGAACCAATAACAATAGGAATTTCATCACCAGGGAATTCATATTTGTCTAATGTTTCACGAACTTCTAATTCAACTAATTCTAATAATTCTGGGTCATCTACTTGGTCTTCTTTGTTTAAGAAAACAACCATGTTAGGTACACCTACTTGTTTAGCTAATAAAATGTGTTCTTTTGTCTGTGGCATTGGACCATCAGCACCTGAAACAACTAAAATAGCTCCGTCCATTTGTGCAGCACCTGTAATCATGTTTTTAACGTAATCCGCGTGACCTGGGCAGTCAACGTGTGCATAGTGACGGTTTTCTGTCTCATATTCTACGTGAGAGGTATTAATAGTAATACCACGTGCTTTTTCTTCAGGAGCAGAGTCAATTTCATCATATTTCTTACCGCCACCCATTCCAGATGCTGCAGCTAAAGTCATTGTAATTGCTGCTGTAAGAGTTGTTTTACCGTGGTCAACGTGACCAATTGTCCCAATATTTACGTGAGGTTTTTTTCGTTCAAATTTAGCTCTTGCCATATTTAATTTTTTATAAGAGTTTTTCTATAGTTAGGTTAAGGGCAAAGCCCATACCTTCCAAAACACTCTAATAGCCTGGTACCCCCCTCACCCCTTTATATCATATCCCCCCCCCCTAATAAGAAAGGGGCCAATGCCCCATAGGGCAGGGGCCCACTCAGCCCTGAATCGGGGGCATAGCCCTAACCCCTTTAGGGTAACCCTAAAGGGCTGAGGGGGGGGTAGTATGGGGGCCCATGAAGACAGGATTCTCGTGGGAGGGCTATAGGCATTGGCCCCTGGAGGTGGTCTACCCTCCTAAAGGGCCATAGGGGGCCCAGGCTATTAGAGGAGAGCACTTAGAATTTTAGCTATTCAATATATATCTTTTAAAGAAGCTCTCCCAGAAGAAACAACCCCCTTCTTATTAGGGGGGGGGTAATAAGGGGTAAAATGGTAAAAGAAAGAGCGAAGCGCAAAAATTTAGGCCATATTTAACCCCTTAATACCCCCCCCCTAATAAGAAAAAGGGGGGTGGTATGGGGTTAGGGAGGGGTTCTAAATTCCTCTATGGGGGTGGGCACAGAGAGTGTTTAGAGGGGTAACAGCTAAAGCTATACTTTATTAGTATAAATATACTATACATTAATTGTCTTAAAAGTGTTAAAAAGGTGACCGTGGTCTATAAAAGATATACATTAAGGCACCTTACTGACCCGAATATGAGATGGCCTTGTAAAGATTATTTTTGGAAGGTTAAAGTTATTATTAACTTCCTTTTAAGGGGGGCAAGTTTCAGCGCCCCCTTAAAAAGTCAAAAATAATAATAGTTTTAACTATAATTACTAATATATATAAACCTAGTTTTCTGAAAAATAATATTTTAAAATTACCCCCAGGGGAATTCGAATCCCCGTCTCCTCCGTGAAAGGGAGGTGTCCTAGGCCTCTAGACGATGGGGGCTAAATAAAAGCCACCTTAATAAATATTGTCTTTAACCAATAAAAAAATTAAAAATGTCCTTTAATGTTTCCTTATAGCCAAACAAAGCTGACATCACAGAGCAGCTCGCATTTAGCTTTAATAGCTAAAACTATCAACCATAAAAAAAAAGGGAGCATAGCTTTAATTATAAAGCTAAGTCAGGGTGGCTCGAGCTTGCAAACACTCTCTCAAATATGGTCTAAAAAAGCTTTGCCAATGCCCTTTAGGGCATATCCCTAAAGGGGCCCACTTTTTAGAGACCATATTTCCCTGCCCTAAAGGGCAGGGGCTCGGCCTAACCCCTTTAGGGTAACCCTAAAGGGCTAAGGGGCCTTGATTGGGAGAGAGCACTTGGCTCCAAGGCCCCCTAGCCCTTTAGGGTTACCCTAAAGGGGTTAGGCCGAGCCCTGAATCCTAGGGGCAAATATGGTCACAAAAATGGGCCCACCCCCTAATTAAATAAGGGAACACCCCCAGGGGGTGGGCCTATTTTTGTGACCATATTTAACCTCCCTTTAAAATAAGGGTGGTTCCCAATTTTCCCCTTTCTATTTTAGACCCTAAAGGGGCCCACTCGGCCCTTGTCCCCGTAGGGACCCCATACCACCCCCCCCTTTCTTATTAGGGGGGGGGATATAAAGGGGTGAGGGGCCTTAGGGCTCGGCCCCCTTTTTATTAAGGGGCCTTGAAGAGCACTTAGATGGATCTACAGGAACCCCTGTACCCACACCTCCTTTAAAAAACTCTCTCCCTTATTTCATTAGGGGGGCCCTCCCCTTTGGAGAGAGCACTTATAAATATGCGGGGTTTAAAGCATGGATTATAGCTAAAGCTATAAATGGTGAACGACGGGGTTCGAACCCGCGCATATTGGAGTCACAATCCAATGCCTTACCACTTGGCTACGCCCACAGAACCTTAAGCACTTCTATATTTTTTTTGGGTTATCCCAAATGTGGGGGAGTGGGAATCAACTCTATTCTCAAAGTATTTAATTATAAGTTTATAGAAAGCTATTATGGGCCCATAAAACAACTTTGAAGTTTATATAATTATAACAAATTAACAATCAAATGTAAACTTTTATTACGTTGTTATTCCATATAGCTAAAGCCATATACCCTCTAATATAACTTTCACCCCGCATATTTCACCCCCCCCCTCCATCTCAACTCCTCTATGGGATCACCCCTAAGGCCCCTCACCCCATAGGGGGTGAGGGGCCGAACCCTTTAGGGGCCCACCCCAGAAAATGCCCTAAGGGCAGAGTGGGCCCCTTTAGGGTAGGGGGGGCCCAAAACCTGAGGTTTATTAACCCCCATAAACAGTTTGATAACCTCCGGCTACTGGGTCTATGCCCCCCTTATAACCTCCGGCTACTGGGTCTATGCCCCCCTTAGAACCCCCGGCTACTGGGTCTATGCCCCCCTTAGAACCTCCGGCTACTGGGTCTATGCCCCCCTTAGAACCTCCGGCTACTGGGTCTATGCCCCCCTTAGAACCCTTTTTAAGGGGTTTGTTTTTTCTGGGAGAGGAGGTTGATAAAGAGGTTGAAAGGTTAAAGTTATATTTAAGTGCTCTCTGAAATATGGTCTAAAAAGGCTTTGCCAATGCCCTTAAGGGTCTTTCTTTTTAGAAACCATCAAGTGCTCTCTCAAATATGGTCACAATGGGCCCACCCCTTACCCCAGGGGGGTAAGGGGTGGGCCCATTGTGACCATATTTGAGAGAGCACTTGATGGTTACACAAAAATCTATGATTTTTGTGACCATATTTGAGAGCGTGTTTAATTAATCAACTAAATTAGTCTAATGGACGCATTGAAAGTACTGGTTCGTCAACACGGTCAATACCTTTTTCAAAACCAGCCGCAGCAGCACGAGCACGTCCTGCATGCCATAAGTGACCGATAAAGAAGAAGAAACCTAAAATGAAGTGAGAACAAGCTAACCAACTACGAGGTGATACAAAGTTAACCGCGTTAATTTCAGTAGCTACACCCCCTACAGAGTTTAATGAACCTAGTGGAGCATGAGTCATGTACTCAGCGGCACGACGTTCTTGCCATGGTTGAATGTCATTTTTAAGTTTGTTTAGGTCTAAACCGTTTGGTCCACGTAAAGGTTCAACCCATGGTCCACGGAAATCCCAGAAACGCATTGTTTCACCACCAAAAATGATTTCACCAGTAGGTGAACGCATTAGGTATTTACCTAGACCTGTTGGACCTTGTGCAGATGCAACGTTAGCACCTAAACGTTGGTCACGAACTAAGAAAGTAAATGCTTGAGCTTGTGAAGATTCTGGTCCTGTAGGACCATAGAATTCACTAGGGTAAGCAGTGTTGTTAAACCATGAGAAACAACAAGCTGTGAAACCCATAACAGCAATAGCACCTAAACTGTATGATAAGTATGCTTCACCTGACCAAACAAAAGCACGACGTGCCCAAGGCCATGGAGTTGTGTAAATGTGCCAGAAACCACCGAAAAGACACATTGAACCGATCCAAATGTGACCACCAATAATATCTTCTAAGTTATCTACTGAACAAATCCACCCGTCACCACCAAAAGGTGATTTTACAATGTATCCAAAAATAGTAGCAAAGTTTGTTGTTGGGTTTGTAACGATACGAACGTCACCACCACCTGGAGCCCAAGTGTCATAAATCCCACCAAAATACATTGCTTTTAATACAAGTAACCAAGCTCCTAGGCCAAGCATAATTAAGTGGTAACCTAAAATATTAGTCATTTTGTTTTTGTCTTTGAAAACGTAACCAAAGAATGGGTAAGATTCTTCTAATGTTTCAGGACCAATTAAAGAGTGGTAAACTCCACCAAATCCTAAAACAGCAGATGAGATTAGGTGTAATACACCAGAAACAAAGTATGGGAAAGTATCAATTACTTCACCACCTGGACCAACACCATAACCTAATGATGCGATGTGTGGAAGTAAAATTAGACCTTGTTCATACATAGGTTTTTCTGGAACGAAGTGTGATACTTCGAATAAGTTCATAGCACCTGCCCAAAATACGATAAGTCCCGCGTGAGCAACGTGAGCACCTAATAGTTTACCAGAAAGGTTAATTAATCGAGCGTTCCCTGACCACCAAGCGAAACCAGTCGTTTCCTGGTCACGACCACCAACAGTTAGTGTTCCGTTAAAAAGTGTTTCCACTTGTTAATACCTCCTAATGGAATGTATTTTTCTTATAGCTAATCTTTATTAGCTATCTTTCTATCAAGCCACCTCTTTCTATAGTTTTATGTTTGGGACCCCCTATGGCTCCAAAGCAGGGTAGTCCAAGATTAAGTGCTCCCTAACCCCTTTATAAATGGAGGGTAACCCCTCCTTTATAAAGGGGCTTGGGAAGGCCCCTTAATAAAAAAGGGGCCGAAAGGCCCCTCACCCCTTTATATCCCCCCCCCTAATAAGAAAGGGGCCAATGCCCCATAGGGCATAGCCCCTTTCTTATTAGGGGGGGGTGGTATGGGGTCCCTACCAAGTGCTCTCTCCCAATCAAGGCCCCTTAGCCCTTTAGGGTTACCCTAAAGGGGTTAGGCCGAGCCCCTGCCCTTTAGGGCAGGGAAATATGGTCTAAAAAAGCTTTGCCAATGCCCTAAAGGGCTATGCTATGCCCTTTAGGGCATAGCATAGCCTTTTAGGGCATAGCATAGCCCTTTAGGGGCCCACTTTTTAGATACCATATTTAGAGAGAGCACTTGCAAACACTCTCTCCAAGGCCCCTTAGCCCTTTAGGGTTACCCTAAAGGGGTTAGGCCGAGCTCTGAATCCTAGGGTAAATATGGTCTCTAAAAAGTGGGCCCCTTGACCCCCAGGGGGGGTGAAGGGGCCCACTTTTTAGACCATATTTGAGAGAGTGTTTGGGGGACAAGGGCCGAGTGGGCCCCTTTAGGGTCCTAAATAGAAAGGGTCAAATATGGTCTCCCAGAAAAAAAACTTTGCCAATGCCCTTAAGGGTTTTTTAGAGATCATATTTCCCTGCCCTAAAGGGCAGGGGCTCGGCCTAACCCCTTTAGGGTAACCCTAAAGGGCTAAGGGGCCTTGATTGGGAGAGAGCACTTGATGGTCTCTAAAAAACCCTTAAGGGCATTGGCAAAGCTTTTTAGACCATATTTAACCCCCCCTAATAAAATGAGGTACCCCGGGGTGTTTGTGAAGACAAGATAGAGCCCACAAGACAGTCAAATAAGGGGTGGGCCCAGAGAGTGTTTAAGAACACTCAGAATCGTATCTTTTTATTAAAGGGGGCAAAACCAATAATAACTATTTACCTCTACGAAATAAAAGAAGCCAAATAAAATCGGGCGCTTAATTTCTAAAGAGATTAAAGATATATATAGAAAAATTCAAAAACATAACGCTAAAATAAATTTGCTGGCTTTTTATATAGCCAGCAAGGTGTACCAAGGCACTAAACTAAGTGCTCTCTCCCAATCAAGGCCCCTTAGCCCTTTAGGGTTACCCTAAAGGGGTTAGGCCGAGCCCCTGTCTTCACCCCCTCAAAGGCTATGCCTTTAGGCATTGGCCCTAACCCCTTTATAAATGGAGGGTAACCCTTCCATTTATAAAGGGCTGGGGTGAAGGGGAAATATAGTCACAAAAATGGGCCCCCCTTGGTAAGGGCGGAGCCCTTTAGGGCCAGGTGATAGATTTTTGTGACCATATTTTGTCTTAAACCCCAGACCAACCCCCTTTCTTATTAGGGGGGGGGTATTAGGGGGGGGGTATTAGGGGGGGGGTATTAAGGGGTTTAGAGCCAAGTGCTCTTCAAGGCCTCTTAATAAAAAAGGGGCCGAGCCCTAAGGCCCCTCACCCCACCCTCGGATTCACCCCTAACCCCTTTAGGGTAACCCCAAAGGGGAAGGGGGTAAGGGCTGAGTGGGCCCCTGCCCATACTACCCCCCTAAGGTCCATGATAAGAAGGGGGGGGGATATAAAGGGCATTGGCCCTAACCCCTTTATAAAT
>Ga0209390_10002465_pt1 | contig 32372 bp, 23 predicted proteins | sample BON01_FD_187212 | JGI IMG/M metagenome (GOLD analysis project Ga0209390, IMG submission 187212) | Freshwater microbial communities from Lake Bonney liftoff mats and glacier meltwater in Antarctica - BON-01 (SPAdes) (version 2) | ecosystem: Environmental > Aquatic > Freshwater > Ice > Glacier...
GCCCCAACGGGGCAAACTATGTCAGCCTGGGGCAAAGCCCCAGGTATCAATGGGTTAAAGATATCGAGCCCTGAAAGGGCGATCTAAGAAAACGACGTAAAAGTCGCTTAAGTTCGTGCCATTCGGGGCAGACCATTTTTGTTCCACCCCCTATTCATTTCATTCGATTTGGGTAGATACCCCGCCGCTTGCGGCGAGCTATAATATATAGTGCATGCCATTTTAGGACGGTTTTCGCATGAAGAAATACCCCTCCGTCTTAGCAAGCTAAGACACCTCCCCTTGGCAGGGGAGGAGCTTAAAACTCCCCTCCTTGGCGAGGAGGGGTGGCTCGCGAAGCGAGACGGGGTGGTGCCTTTTAGCGCAAACTTGTGGGGAGGCGGTATGACTTTTGGTACCCCGCTGCTTGCCGCGGGGAGTTTCATTCCACGATTCGCCTAGCTCCCCAGTTTCGCTTTGTTCCATACTTTGGGCTACGTGAATTATGCCTCACGACTTGAACACGCACACGGTCTTCAAGATCCTCGTAAAGGAAATGAAATGGGAACTTCTTTAAATTATAACGCCTCAAGCCAGAATCATCAAAATGAGAGTGACTAGGGTCTATCTGGATCTGATGAAACCCTTTAGATAGTTCGTTCCAAAATTGTAATGAGATCTCATTTGTGGCTTGCTCTAGATAATAGCGCATCGCTTCGTTAATATCTCGCTGGACAGCGGGGTGATATCTTAGCGCTTTCAACGTCCTTCCAAATGCTTTAGTCTAGATATCAATTGTTGATGAGAGATGTCTTGCACGTGCCCCTCGCGAGTTTCATTAATTCGCTCTAAAACCTCATCATCACTAACGTCGTAGTCACAGGAAGCGCCTAATCCTTCTAAAAGCTTCTGGATAAGCTCCGTTCGCTTTTTTTGCGTCAAGCTCTGAGCTTGATGACAAATCTCTTCTACATTCATGAGATTAACTTACCTCAACTCATGGTATTTTCAAGGAGGAAAAGTGGTCATGTCAGAATAGGGATCCCGCTGGGGGCCTCGCTACGCGCGGAGTGACGGGGCCACTTCAGTGTGCCCCAACGTAGAAGCGACAATCTTGTCGCTTTTTTCCTGTAGTTATTAAAATACACAGAGTTATTAAAATACACAGGGTGTATAAGTAGCACTTTAGGTCCGACAGATCGGGAAGTGGATGTCAGGGATATGGAGCTAGATCAGGGCATTGTGACTCCGATCACATTAAATGAATTAATCGATCAAGTCGGGCGCAAATGATTCCGCTGGTATTCCACCCGAGCGTTTCGAAGGACATTCGCGAGGTGTTGGATTATTACGAAAGTATTTCACCCGTTTTAGCAAATGCCTTTTGGGAAGAGTGGCAGGCGTGTATCCGCGCAATCCAGACTGCGCCGACAAGTCATCATTTTGATGTGAGCGGTCGCCGCCGGGTTAATCTTAGTCGATTCCCGTATCATATACTTTTTCGCCTTCAGTCCTCCACAATCCGAGTCTCCTAAAAATAAGTGAAGTGAGAATAGCAGGGGGCGCTCGCGCTGCTCGCTGGAAGAGAAATGGGGTCGAAGAAAAGCACCAGTCCAATTTTCCTTGTTTTTTAAGCAAGCACCCGTGTTTCGATGGGGAGGGCGGATGTCCCATCCGCCGGGCTGGGCCGGAGGGAAAAGCGACAGGATTGTCGCTTCTACGTGACGGTTTCGCAGAGACGCGACTGGAAGTAGCATAGATCCAGCGTGTTTCCTCTGATCAAGTCCCAGGTCAGAGGAGAGTGGAGCAGTAAAAAAAACAATCAAAAGAATCCAACGTGTGAGCAGATCCGTGTTTATCCGTGTGCATCCCTCCTACGCTCTATGAGCTACGGACGACAGGCCGTGGTTAAAAATACGTCGCGTTGGCGACGGATGAAGTCTCAGGCTAGAAGCCTAAGCTACTTTTGAAGAGACAAGAACGCCGAAGGAAAAATCGTTCTGCCCTAAAATTATTTTGCAAAAAAACGCCTGTCGTCCGTAGCCTCGACGAAGGGGTGGGCCTGCGCCGGAGACGCGACTAGCGTCGCATCGCTACATAGAGAGCCGGAGACGCGACTAGCGTCGCATCGCTACACAGAGAGCCGGAGACGCGACTAGCGTCGCATCGCTACACAGAGAGCCGGAGACGCGACTAGCGTCGCATCGCTACACAGAGAGCCGGAGACGCGACTAGCGTCGCATCGCTACAAGATTTTTCTCGTAGCCTCGGTTCTTTGAATCGGGGTCAGGGAGGGCAGATGCCGTGCCTCGGCGTAGTCCGCAGGGCGAAGACGGATCCCATCCGCTCGGCGTCGGTTAAGCTTTGTCCTTAGCCATTAGCCATTAGCCATTCGTCCTCACACGCGCAGCGTGTGCTTGACATGATAAGTTTACATGATAAGCTTTTGGTATGAGTAGTCAAATATGCATATTAACGGAGCGGGGGCAGGTGTCTATGCCAGCTAAGCTCCGGCGTCAGATGCAGCTAAAGCCTGGGCAGCGCTTACGTTGGGAACCTGTATCGGAGACCGAGGTGCGCATTGTTGTGGAGGCTGCGCAGCCTGACCCTTTGGCCGCTTTAGGTTTTGGGTCTAGAGTGCGCAAGGAGGCGGCACGACCTACGGCGGATTGGATGAAGGAGCTCCGCGCCGGCGAATGAGTTGGGTCGTCGATACCTGCGTATTGATCGATATTCTGGAGGCGGATCCGGACTTTGGTCGTGGCTCGGCCTTGTGCTTGCGCAATTCTCTGGCCGAGGGACTGTTGGTTTCTCCTGTCTCAATGATCGAACTTAGCCCTGCTTTTGAGGGAGACCTTTCGAAGCAAAAAGAATTCCTGAGTCTGTGTGGAGTGAATTATGACGTTGGCTTGGAAGCTTCAGATGTAAGCCGTGCGCATGCTGCGTGGAATCACTATATTCAGAAAAAGCGACTTCAAAAGGTAGCTAAACGGCCGATTGCGGATCTCATGATTGGGGCATTTTCGGTTCGTTTTGATGGTTTGATTACTCGAAACCCCAAAGATTTTAAGCCTTGGTTCCCGGATCTCAAACTGATCGTGCCGACGTGACAAAACGCTGGCGAAGAAAACTAAAATGGGGTCAGAAGCGACAATCTTGTCGTTTTTTTGTAGCGACGCCGCGCCAGCGACGTCTTTGGCAGGTTGGCCGGGGATTAGTCGATGCGACTAATCCCCCACCCGTAAGACAGACACTCCTGTCTGTCCGTGTTGGATGGCATCAGTGAAGATCTTGATTAAGCTTTTGAGACTGAAATTAATAATAGGTTTGAATTTGAATTGCCTGAAAGTTAATCCTGTTTGCGTATGGTAAATAGAACTCTTACTAACTCAGAGTGGGCAGTTGCGCGCTCATTTTGATTAACCATTTGACAAGATGTATGCCTCCTTGTCTAATTATTAGTCTATATGCCAATTTCAACAATTCTTGATTTAGATCGAAGGGCGAAGCAACTCGGTCGTCGTCGAGGTTTGCGACGTTCGCTTTTTACTAAGCTCCGTGACGATGTCGGGCGGCACTCAATTGGAATTGTGGGGCCACGAGGTGCAGGGAAGACAATCTTATTGCAGCAGTTGGCGGCATCGACGGAAGATGCCATCTATATCTCGCTGGATACTTTGCCGAGAGACGTCGATCTCTTTTCGATTGTCCGAGAGCTTTCGGAGGGCTACCAATTTAAGCGTTTCTTTTTGGACGAAATTCACTTTTCTGACCACGGATTAGGAGCGCTGAAGCAGATTTATGATTTTCTAGATGTTCGGATCTTCTTCACTAGTTCCGTGGCGCTACGTATCAGAGATTCTGTCTATGATCTGGCTCGTCGGGTAAGTCTGCATTCTCTCGACTACTTTTCTTTTCGTGAATATCTTGAGTTTAAACATGGCGAGTCCTTACCGCGCTTGGAGCTGGACGCACTTCTTGAAGGGGCAGTTGCACCCGACTATTTACGAACAGGTGATCGCTTTGATGCCTATCTGACCGGGGGTCTGATTCCTTTCGCATTGGAAGAACCGAATCCCTTTCCCCTGCTCGAAGCCACTTTGGAAGCGATTATTGCGAAGGATATCCCTAATTCTCTCCGGTTGCGGGTGGATGAATTGGATATTTTACGCCGAATGATTGCATTTATCGGTCGGTCCAAAGTGGATGGCATTAACTACAGTAGCCTTTCGAGCAATTTGGGCATCACTAAATATAAGGCGGAGCAATATGCCGCTGCCTTCGAGAACGCCTTTATTTTGCAGCGTATTTTCCCTGCGGGAACGAATGTATTAAAGGAGCCGAAAGTCCTACTAATGCCTCCTATTCGAATACTCTATCGCCCTGTCGATGAAGTACGCGGGGGTCTGCGAGAGGACTTTTTCGCCTTCGCGATGCGTCAGGCAGGACGGAATGTCAACTATTTGAAATCAACGCGAGGGCAAAAGACCCCCGATTTCCTCCTTCAATATGGTGGGGAGAACGTTGTCTTCGAGGTCGGTGGCAAGGGCAAAGGACGGAGCCAGTTCAAAGGGATTCAAGCAGACCGAAAGATCGTCATGGCCGAAGGAGTTAGTCTCTCAGAGTACCGGATGCCTCTGTATCTTGCAGGTTTTCTCGCTTAGCCTCATGTGCCATAAAGGGATCCCTCCGTGGTAAAGAACGGAGGCTGAAGCACCCGAAGGGGAACTTGTGTTAAGCGCTATCGGGGAGACCAGCGAGGCACCTATCTTACGCTTTAAGAACAGGTTCATCGACGTGACTGACCGTCACATCGCTACGGATTGTCGCTATTCGTTATTCCGCGCCGGTGGCGCGGTAAATGCAGATTTCTTGGTCGCCGTAGTAGGCGATTAAAATGGCGTCCTCGCTGGCGACGGAGGCGAAGAGTTTGAGCATCATTTCTTGTTCGCCGGGCCAGGGGTAAACGAAGAAGACGTCGACCTCGTCGAGGCCGATATCCATCTCCCCGTAGCGGGGTGCTGCGGTATCGTGGCCGAAACTGTCGTCGGGGACGATGTCGGTGCCGCCGATGTGTTCGTAGCTGATGTAGCCTGCGGGGATGTAACTGGTGTGGATGAACTCGGCACCAGTGCGGTGCTTTTCGGCGAGCGATTCGGCGATTTCGACCAGGCGCTCTTCGAGTTCGATGCCGGTGGCTTCGTAGCCGAGCAGGGCGGCGAGACTGGTGGCCACGCCGAAGCCGCTGCCCCATTCGATGAAGCGGTCGCCCAGAGCGAGGCCTTCGTCGCGCACAAACTTGAGCGCGGCATAGACTTGAGCTGGCTCGCTTGCAACGTAGCGGGGGTAGCGCTTATTGAGCTTTTGCGCCCAGAAGCTGTCCCAGCGCGCGTCTGCGTCGCGAATGAGTGCCGCGAAAGGTTCGGGTAATTCAGGGCTTTCGGGTTGGTAGTCGAGTAGTTGAGTAGTCAAGTGGTGGCGGCGCGAAGCGCGGAGTGAAGGTGAAAGAGTCGAGAGGGTAGCGCTTGAGTGGCCTCACTCAGCACGATTGTGAGTAGCGGCATCAAACGAGGCATGCTGTGTGGGCCACACAGCGCTACCATTTTCGAAGCGCTTGATTTGTGAAATGATTTTGCCCTCTAATGATTTTTCAAAAAAATACGTCAGCGTCGGGGTTAATCTCCGCCGATGAGTTTTTCTATATCTCGCCGATCTTTTTTGGTGGGGCGCCCGCTGCCTTTGTGGCTGAAGACTTTTGCATTGGCCCGCTTTTCGCGGACTTTTTCGTATTCGGATTCCGGGGTCTGGTCTTCGAGGTGCTCGGGCACGAGAGGCGCACCGATGCGGTTCTCGGTGAGGGCGAGGACGTGCAGTGTGCGAGTGAGTGCTTTGGTGCGAGCGACGATGGTGTCGCCGACGCGCACTTTGGCGGAGGGCTTGGCGATGGTGCCGTTGAGCCGCACCGCCGAGCCGCGGCAGGCCTCGGCCGCATCGCTGCGTGTTTTATAAACACGGACGGCCCAGAGCCAGCGATCTATTCTGATAGACTCCATGGTGATTTGAATGAGGATGGGGGAGGCATGGTAGTTGAATTAGACCGCTATGAAACGCTTGTCGACTTTGGCGCAATTTTTGACCGTTAATTTCTGACTTGGAAATACGCACTTGGACGACGTTTTTATGAATAATAATGTAGCTTAGGCTTCTAGCCTGAGTGCGGATGGGGCAAGCTGGAAGCGTGTCCTACGTTTTTTATAAGCGTCTATTAGTGAAAATAAGCGGTGCCCAGCTATCCTAGATCGCAGAGCAACTGTGCGGTCTAATAGGCTTCGCCGCGACCACTCAACTCGCGCGCAGCGCTTTGAGAATTCGCGCAAGCCCTTCTTCCAAGCGCGCGCGGGGGCAGCCGAAGTTTAGGCGGACGTGTTGGTGGCCGTCGAAGGGGGTGCCGTCGGAGAGGCCAACGCCGTGTTTTTCGAAATGCCCGACGGGGTCTTTGAGTCCGAGTTGACTGACATCGAGCCACGCGAGGTAGGTGGATTCCATTGGGCGGAAAGTGATCTGGGGTAGCTCGGAATGGATGAAGCCGTTGATCAAGTTGTAGTTGCTACGCAAATACGTGATTAGGGCTTGGCGCCAGGGTTCCCCTTGATTGTAGGCGGCGGTGATGCCGGCGTAGCCGAAGCAATTGACCTCGGTAATGATGCCGCGAATCGTTTTTTGGAATTGGGCGCGAAGCTTGGCGTTTTCAATGACGGAGAAGGCGCAAGCCAGGCCGGGCAGATTGTAGGTTTTGCTGGGGGCCATCAGCGTGACTGTGCGCTGGGCAATGTGTTCGTTGAGCGTGGCGGTGACGGTGTGTTTGGCTTTTTTGTCGAACACGAGGTCGCAGTGAATCTCGTCGGAGATGAGCATGAGGTCGTGGCGTTCGCAGAAGTCTGCTAGCGCGGTGAGTTCGGATTGGGTGAAGACGCGGCCGACGGGATTGTGCGGACTGCAGAGGACGAAGAGCTTGGTATTAGGCTGAATGGCGGCCTCCATGGCCTCGATGTCGAGTGTCCATTGGTCGTCGGCATTTAGGCAGAGGGGCACTTTGATCAGCTCACGATGGGCGTAGTCAGGCGCGGAGAGGAATGGGGGATAGACGGGGGTGGCGGTCATCACGGAATCACCGGGTTGGGTGAAGGCGTGACAGCAGAGGTTGATCGCGGGCACGAGGCCGGGGAGGAAGTTTAGCCAGCTGGCCTGGGCGCGGTAGCTGTGTTGGCGCTCCAGATAATTGATTACGGCTTCGATGGGTGCTTCGTAGGGAATGGTGTAGCCGAAGATGCCGTGATCGAGACGCTGTTGCAGCGAGTCGAGAATCTCGGGCGCGGTGGTGAAGTCCATATCGGCGACCCAAAGGGGCAGGATGTCGCGACCTTTAAACTTGTCCCATTTAAGGCTGCCGTAGCCCTTGCGGTCAGGGCAGCTGTCGAAGTTGTAGGTGGGTTGAGTGGTCATGGGATTTTGCGGCGCTTTGCGCCGAGTGAAAGTGAAAGTGAAAGTGACTGGGATCGGTTGCTTTAGCTACCGTGCGGAGTCGATGCGTGAAGACAGACGCACGGCAGCAAAAGCAGCCGGTAATTGATTGTGCTTCGCACAAGAGTTCAGTTTTGAGTCTGATTCGAAAACTTGTCAATGTAAGCACGGAGTTTTCCTCGGCGCATTCGTCGCCAAGCGACCAATGCTCAAAACAGAGTTTTGAAGCTACGTGACGAATTAAAGCGACAAGAGTGTCGCTTCGACGTGATTCCAGATTTCGTTTTCCAGCGTTTCGATACTCTGACTGCCGTCGAGAACTCGGAAGCGTTCGGGCTCGTTTGCGGCTAAATTGAGGTAGCCTTGACGGACGGCTTGAAAAAACTCGATCGCCTCCTGTTCCATGCGGTCAAGCTGTCCGTCGCTGCGGGCGTGGACGCGGGCGAGGCCGATTTCGGGGGGGAGGTCGATGAGGATGGTGAGATCGGGGCGGGTGGTGCCGATTGCGAATTGATTGATTTGATCAACTTTCTCGGCGTCGATCGCTCGGGCGACGCCTTGGTAAACGGTGGTCGAATCTAAGAAGCGGTCGCAGAGCACGATTTGATCCGCGGCGAGCGCGGGTGCAATCAACTCGCGGACGTGTTGGGCACGGCTGGCTGCGAAGAGGCATAGTTCGGCTTCGGGGCACATCCCGTGGCCGGACTCGTCGTGCTGCAGTAGGTGACGAATGGATTCACCTAGGGGGGTGCCGCCAGGCTCGCGAGTCTGAAGGACGGTGCGTCCTGCGCTTTCGAGGCGTGTTTTGAGCGCAGCGATCTGGGTGGACTTGCCGCAGCCTTCGCCGCCTTCAAAACTGATAAATAGTCCGGGCATGGGGGGCGCTTAGCGCCGAGTGAGAAGTGAGAAGTTGGAAGTGAGAAGTTGGAAGTGAGAAGTGAGAAGTTGGAAGTGAGAAGTTGGAAGTGAGAAGTTGGAAGAGACTGGGATCGGTTGCTTTAGCTACCGTGCGGAGCCTATACGTTGGGCAGATCGACGCGCGGCAGCTAAAGCAGCCGGTACTTGATGGCTGCTGCGCAGCCTTACCATGTAGCAATGAACTCAGCGAGGTCGTCGAGTGTGGGGCTCACTGCGGTGCGCACGTAAAAGCCAGAAGTGGCCACGGCCACGGTGAGGGCGGCCTCAGGGCTGAGCCCGATCAAGCGTGCAGTGACGAAGCCGGAATTAAAGTGATCGCCCGCGCCGGTGGTGATCTTTGGCTTTTCGCAATAGGGGCCCGCGGCGTAAGCAGTGCCTTCGGATGTGGCGCAAGCTGCGTCGGCCACGGGGTGGATCACGACGGTATCGAGCTGGAGCCTCTCGCGGATACGGGCGGCCATGGTTTGAAGGTTTTCAGGGCTGTTGGTCAAGGGCGCAAACCCGAGCAGCGCATCGACTTGTTCGGCCTCGCGGAGGTTGAGCCCGAGGATGACTTTGCCAAATTGCTCAAACTTGGAAAAGACGCTGAGCACTTCAAGCAGGTCGGTCTTGGAGCGCTTTTCGGGGTCGGCGAGGTCGAAGAAGAAGGTGCGCTCTTTTTCTTTGGAACAAGCGGGCAGGACTTTTTCGAGGAAGCTATTGAATACGTCGGTAAGGAAGGGGATCATCGTCCAGTTGACCAAGACGATGAGGTCGGACTCGTTGAAAACTTCGATCAGCTTATCCTCACCAGGTAACTCACACAGGCGCTCGTAGGTGATCTTGTCGAGGCTGGCCATGGAGCCGAATAAGATCTTGCCGTCGTTAAACTCCGCAGCGTGGGTGACACCTGGGTCGGCGATGGAGATGGCGTTTGTCTTTTCGGCGAATTCGTGGAAAACGTGGTGGATGGCGTCGCGCCCGAGGGCACCTAGGTAGCGGACGTTGAGGCCGTGGGCAGATTGCGCGTTGGCCATGATGGGGCCATTGCCGCCGAGTTTCTCGACGATGGGTGCCAGCTCGATGTTGGCGCTCTTACCCGCAGCGGAACCGATGCGGTTTGCAAAGGCGGTGATGGTCGGGATGGCCTTGAACTGATCCCCGGGGCCGGAGCGCTGATCCACCGGATGTACGATGACATCGACGAAGCCGTCGATTCCGACGAGTGCCTTTTTGGTGCTTGCGAGCGGGCTCTTTTCTTTGAGTTCCTGGATAGTTTGAGTTTTGTAATCCATATTTGTGATAAAATTGATAAAGCGCGTAGAGATAGGGGGACACGCGCTCGCGTGCAAGCGCGAAGAACGGAATGTGAAGGAATGGCGGGGGGGGGGCGATTGATTTCAGGTCGCGGTCGACGTGACTGGCGTCACATCGCTACGGGAAACTTTCACCTTCACTCTCACTCGGTGCGCAGCACCGCTATTGTATCTCTGCAATGGAGCCGAAGTCGGCGTCGAAGAGGCGTTTGTAGCTGCGCACGGCGAGCCCATCGGTCAGGCCGGCGGTGTAATCGCAGAGGCGACGGTAACGTCCTGTGAGATCTTTTTCGTGTTCTAGGAGTTCTTGAACGGCGGCGGGGAGGAGATTAAGTCCCTTACTTTGAGGGTCGGCGCAGTGTTCGCAAAGCGCTTGGAATAGCCGCTCTAAGATGTAGCCGCCTTTAAATTCGATTTGCTGCAGCGGGGTCGATTTAAAAATAAGATCGAGGGCAATGGATTTATACAGCGCGCTCTCGGCTTTGACTGCGGGGTCGATCTCCAGATCGAAGGCGTGGCGCTGTGTGCGGTCGCTCATAAATCCGCTGCGCGAGCGGAGGGTGCAGGCGTGGACGAAGGTGCCGACGCGGCTTCCGAAGTAGGGTTCGTAGCTGTTCGACTTGATCTTATCGCAAAGGGTGTCGACGAGCTTGGTTTGTGCGGGGTCGAGGCTCTGTGTGCCCGCCCATTCGGTGAGGCTGCCGGCGCTGATGTAGCGGGCGTGGATGCCATCGACGATGTCGTGCAGCGAGTAGGCGGTGTCGTCTGCCCAGTCCATGATCTGGCATTCGATACTCTTAAACTTATTGAGCGCCTTCACTGGACGCAGTGCTGCGGGGGGCGTGGCACCGCCGAAGACTTGATTCACCCACTGTGCTTGTTCATCGTAGATGAAGTGATGCTCCGGCGCTTGGCCTGTTTGTGCGATCCATTCGCTGTGCGTCGCCTTATACTTCATGACGCCATCGAGAAAAGCGCGAGTTGGGGCGATGCCTTTGGTGCGGCCGGGGCGCTCGTAGATGAGTTCGGTTAAGATTCGCAGCGTTTGCCCATTGCCCTCGAAGCCACCGTGCGCGGCCATCAGGTCGTTCAGCTTACGTTCGCCAATATGGCCGAAGGGTGGGTGGCCGAGGTCGTGTGCGAGGCAGATCGCTTCAGTCAAATCTGCGTCGATATGAAAAGAATCATTGAGCAGATTGGAGCTAAAAAGGAGGTATTCGCAGATCGAGCGTCCCACCTTCGCGACCTCGATTGAGTGGGTCAGGCGAGTGCGGTAGAAATCGTATTCGCCGGATTGGAAGACTTGCGTCTTCGACTGGAGACGGCGGAAGGGGTAGGAAAAAATGATGCGGTCACGTTCGATTTGAAACGCACTCCGGTAGTCACCCTCGGCAGTGGTGGTTCCTGGGAAGCGCTCTAGATCGAAAGCTGTATAAAAATCGTTTTGCATAGGTGCGGATTTGTTTTGCATCAAAGAGTGAGCGCGTTTAGCTGTCTTACCTCAATGATGAAATGTCCCCTACAATTAGGAACGCTCGCAGCTGTGGTTGCGGGATTTGTGATCACTTCGATGTGCCCGTCGACTTTGGATGCGCGGATTGGCGAGCGCCGTGAATCGATTGAGCGACGATTGTTCGCCTCCGGCGGGATCGTCTATCGTGACGATGCGATTGAAAGTAACCGCCGTAAAGGGATGCCTTATCTGCGCTACCTCGAATATTTATCGAGTTCAACAGACGTCCGAATTTACTACAAAACGGCCGATGGGCGTCGTCCAAATTCTTCGGAGCTAGAGGAGAAAAGTGTGTTGGCAGGGTGGGACTTGCATGTTGTTTATGCGAACGGTAAGTCGGTCATTGAAGTCTATAAGCGTAGCCAAGGGATGACTGAGTATGAGTTTAATAATCTGTTGGCGCTCCATGCTGAAGGTTCCTTTTGGAAACGCTTGAGCAAAGAGGAGAAAGCGGAAGTCGTCAGTGCCTTCGGCTTTGAGATGGTCCGTGATGATGGTAGTGTGCGTGCCAAGAAATTGGGTGGAGACGCTGTGATGTTTGTTGACGCGGAGGTGGACACTAAATTAGCAGAACTGAATACCAATGACCTATTAGAAAAGGCACCCGTGAGTGTGGAAGGGTTCTAAAAAAACGTCTTGCAGTCGAATCGCTAAGCTCTAAACACGTGATTCTGGTTTTGGAGAGATGGCAGAGTGGCCGAATGCGGTAGTCTTGAAAACTACTGAGCCGAAAGGCTCCGGGGGTTCGAATCCCTCTCTCTCCGCCACTCGACGCGCTACGCTTGCTCATGGCAGGCCAACAATGCTCATATACTCAGATATGACAAAAAAGACTGGCAAGTTGCCGCGCGTCGAATGCCCTGAGCCTGTCGAAGGGCTTTTCTGGGTTTATATTATCAGATGCTCTAATTGCACAGACTCAGCAAATCAAGGGATTAGGAGCAAAGGGATTAGAAGAGAGTGGTCCGGTCTGCTACGCATCTGGTCTTGTCGGCCTAAAGGCCTCGGTTCGACGGAAGGAGCGAATGTGACTGGAGATGGGGCATCCGCAGTGTGATCGCGCAGCGATGCCGCAGGCACTAATCCCTCGCAGCCTAATCGACGATCAGTGGTAAGGGCTACTGAAGGGTAGCGCCGCATGGCCCATGCGGCATCTTACTACTGAAGGGTAGCGCCGCATGGCCCATGCGGCATCTTACTACGTCGCCGCTCAGCCGCTTGACGGAACTAGAGCGATTCACGGCATCGAACCTATTGCACGCAGTTTTGAGCTTGGAGCCGTCGCTGGGACAGGATGCGCTTTGGGCCAAAGCGCGCTACCTAACCAAGAAATTAGTGAAATGCCCATAATTCATCAATCCCTTCCCGCTTTAAATCGAGCAGCAACTCGACCGACTCTACTTGGCCACTGAAAGCTTGTCTGGCTCAATAATTGAGCTTACGTGATCGCGAATTGACTTTACCAGTTGCTCAAAGCTGGCTGCCTGAATGGGTTTCGCAAAGAAGTCGTTCATCCCCACCCGTTTACAATCGATTCTCGCCTCATTCGCCTTTTTTTTGTATGAGATATTTACCCTATTTTTAATTATGTGAAAGGTCGTATCACGTGTTCTAAAAGAACTTAATAAAACAAATTACGATCCAAGCTGCGGTATTGGATGGCTTCGAGCAGGTGGGGTGTCCTGATTTTTTCGGTGCCTGCGAGATCGGCGATGGTGCGGGCGACTTTTAGGATGCGGTCATAGGCGCGGGCGGAGAGCGAGAGTTGCTCCATGGCTTGTTGCAGTAGGTCGCCCTGTTCTTTGTTGATCGTGCAGTGTTTGCGAATCTGTGAGTGCGACATGCGGGCATTGCAACGATCGGAGGCCAACTTGGTTTCTTTGAAACGGGCGTTTTGCACGCCGCGTGCGGCTTCGCAGCGGGCGCGCATCACCTCGGAGCTTTCGCCGGGCTCGGTGTTGCGCAGCTCTTCGATGCGTAGTGAGGGCGCTTCGATGTGCAGGTCGATCCGGTCGAGCAGGGGGCCGCTGATCTTTGAACGATAGCGCTGAATCTGTGGGACCGTGCAGCGGCACTCGCGGGCGCTGTCGCCGGTATAGCCGCAGGGACATGGATTCATTGCGGCGACGAGCATGACGGAGCAGGGCAGGGTGATCTTACCCGCGCTGCGCGAGATGCTAACTTGGCCGTCCTCCAGCGGCTGACGCAGCACTTCGAGTGCGGAGCGTTTGAACTCGGGTAACTCGTCGAGGAAGAGCACGCCGTTATGCGCCAGTGAAATCTCGCCGGGGCCGGGGATGGAGCCTCCCCCGAGTAGGCCGACATCGCTGATCGTGTGGTGCGGTGATCTGAATGGTCTTTGAAAATAGCGGTTTTCGCTGGAGAGGGTGGTGCCGGCGGCGGACTGAATGCTGAGAATTTCGAGAAACTCGTCGATCTGCGGCTGGGGCATGATGGTCGGGATGCGCTTGGCGATCATGCTTTTACCAGAGCCTGGGCTGCCGATCATTAGGAGATTATGGCCCCCACTGACGGCAATCTCGACCGCGCGGCGCACGGCGTGTTGACCTTTAACTTCAGAGAAGTCGATTCGCTGGCTCTCGGGGGGCGTGTGGAAAAAGCTGCTCTGATTGGTCGGCAGGGGCTTGATAATGTGCTCGTGGTTGAGGAATCGCACGGCCTCATCGAGACTTTCGACGGGGTAGATGGCGACCCCCTCGACCAGTGCGGCCTCGTCGGCCGACTCGGTTGGCACGATCAGACCACGCTTGCCGAGCTTTTTAGCCAGCATGGCCATCGCTAGGGTGCCTTTGACGGGACGGGTCTTGCCGGAAAGGCTGAGCTCGCCCGAGATGAGGAAGTTGTCCAGCTCGGCGTCCTCGCACTTTTTCATAGAGGCGAGGATGGCGAGGGCGATGGGCAGATCGTAGGCGGGGCCTTCTTTGCGTAGGCTACCGGGGGCGAGGTTGATTGTGGTGCGGGTGGCCGGTGTGCGGAAGCCGCTATTGGCCATCGCGGAAAAGACTCGATCCTGCGATTCCTTGACGGCGGCGTCGGGCAGGCCGACTAAGATAAACTTCAGCTCGCCCACCTCGCCAGTGTTGACTTCGACTTGGACAGGGTGGGCGTCAACGCCTACGAGGGCGGCAGATTGGGTGATACCTAGCATAATATATTCCTTAAATATAAGGTGATCATATTTGCAGCTGTGTCTATCGTTTACTTTACATATTTCCTTTATTCAAGGTTGCTTCTACGTTTGCATCGCGGGAAAGAAGACATTTATTAAAAGGTAAACTATGATTTCCGACAGCCAATCCGCTCCGCAACTCCACAAGAACGAGGGTATTAAAACTCGCAGCAATTACCTGCGCGGCACGATCCTCGAAGGTCTCGCTGATACATCGACGGGCTCCATTGCCGCCGATGACCAGCAGGTTTCCAAATTCCACGGCATCTATCAGCAGGACGACCGCGATGTGCGCGCCAACCGCCGCAAGCATAAGTTGGATAAGGCCTATTCCTTTCTGGCACGTATCTGCCTGCCTGGAGGCGTTTGCACGCCAGAGCAGTGGATAGTGATGGATGATTTGGCCAATTATTGCGCCTTTAACACGCTTAAGTTGACCACACGCCAGGCCTTTCAGTTGCACGGTATTTTGAAGGGCAACCTGAAGAATGTCATCAGTTCCTGCAACGACGTCGCCATGACCACGCTCGCGGCCTGCGGCGATGTGAATCGTAATGTCATGTGTAATCCCAACCCCTTTGCCTCCGAAGTACATGCCGAGGTGCAAAAGGTGACCGAAGTGATCGACGCCCACCTCAAGCCGCAGACCCCCGCCTTTTCGGAGATGTGGCTCGATGGCAAACCGATCAAACTCACTGTTGAGCAAGACGCCGAGCGCTCCAAGGATTGCAAGGGCGACGAGGTTGAACCGCTCTACGGCCCCACCTACTTGCCGCGCAAGTTTAAGATCGCCTTTGCCATACCTCCGCACAACGACGTAGATGTTTTTGCACACTGCCTCGGCTTTATCGCTATTGTTGAAGACGGCAAATTGCTCGGTTTCAACGTCACCGTCGGTGGTGGCATGGGCATGACACATGGCAATGAAAAGACCTTCCCTCGACTGGCGGAAGTCATCGCATTTTGCACGCCCGACCAAGCTGTCGCGGTGGCCGAGAAGATCGTCACCATTCAACGCGACCATGGGAACCGCGAAGACCGTGCCAATGCCCGTTTTAAATACACCGTCGAGCGCCTGGGGAAGGACTGGATCCGCGAGGAACTGGAGCGCCGCCTCGGCTACCAACTTGAAGACACGCGCGAATACAAATTTACCAGCACGGGCGACCGCTACGGTTGGGCGGAAGGCACCGAGGGCAAATGGCACCTCGGCCTCTTCATCGAAGGTGGCCGCATCGCGGATACCGAGGGCAAGCCGCTCAAAACTGGCATGCTGGAAATCGCCAAAGTGCACAAAGGCGAGTTTCGTCTGACCGCGAATCAAAATCTAATTATCAGTAACGTGGTGGAAGCAGATAAGGCCAGCATCGACGCGATGGTCGAGCAATACGGCCTCGACGGCTACAAGACTGCTTCCGGGATGCGTCGCAGCCAGATCGCCTGTGTGGCGCTGCCTACCTGCGGCCTGGCGCTGGCTGAGTCCGAGCGCTACCTGCCGACATTGGTTACCGACCTCGAAGTCATTCTCGAAGAAGCCGGCCTGCAAAACGACGAGATCGTCATTCGCTCCACCGGTTGCCCCAACGGCTGTGGCCGCCCGTATCTCGGTGAAATCGGTCTCGTGGGCAAGGTGCCGGGCAAATACAACCTTTATCTAGGTGCCGGATTCGACGGTGAGCGTTTAAACAAACTCTATCGCACATCGATCACGCACGAGCAGATTATTGATGAGCTCAAGCCCATCCTCCTCAGCTACGCCAAAGAGCGCGAAAACGGCGAACGCTTCGGTGACTTCACTATCCGTAAGGGGCACGTTAAAGCGACCACTGCCGGAAATAACTTCCACGCGAATATCGTCGAATAAGTCTCCATGAAATCACTACACGCACTCTCCCTTCTCGTTCTCGCTTCATTTTTCTTCGTTGCTTGCAGCAAAGAAACCTCAAAGGAGGTTGAAGAAGCGACCGACGCCGTCGTTCAAGAATCGAAAGACAACTTCAAGGAAAGCAAAGCGCAGGTATCCGAAATGGCTGCAAAGGCCAAGGTACAAGCCGCCGAGACGGCTGAAGCGGTTAAGGTGAAGACCCAAGAAGTCGTTGACGGCGTGGCAGAAGACGTGAAAGCGGCCAAAGATGCCGCCGCTGAGAAGATCGACGTGATCGTCAAAGAAACCAAAGACGAGGTTGCCGATTTGAAGGCCAAAGCCGACGCCAAACTTCAAGGGATGTTCCCTGAGAAAGAAGCGCCCGCGGACGTAGAGTAGTTCACGCTTCCAGCGTGTCCGATCAAAAATATGTCAATATCGGTCAGGCCTTAAGCCAGATTGTCTTGCGGCACCGAGGTGCCCAAATCGACTGATTTGCACTCTTTAGCTTCGAGCAGTATCCAAGGCTTGCCCAGTGGTAAGATCTCGCGGCCGAAGACTTGAGCGTAGATCGCCGCCGCCATCATATAAAGTGCGCCGAGGGCGCAGGCCATCAGTTCGTAGCCAGCGATCATGGTTAGGCGAACCGAGGATTCGTGCGGGAGGAAGTGAGCGATATCGAGGAGGATGAAGCCGATCAAAAGCAGTGTGAAGGTCAGGGCCATCGCGCCGTGGATGCGCATGGCGGGTATCCACATGATGAAGGTGTAAACGGTGTAGCCAATGAGGAAAAAGCCGATATCCGCGTGAGTGGATTCATAGACTCCCAGTGCGTTGCAGATCAAAATGACGGCAAAAGTAATCCAAAATGCGCCATAGCCGACAAAAGCGCTGTAGCCAAAGTTATTGCCACATTTAAACTCCTGGAAGCCAGCGATCAATTGAGCCAGTCCGCCAAAGATCAAGGCAAGGGCAAAGACTGGCCCGATGCCGCACCAGCCGACATTGTGAAATTGCAGAACCAGTGTGGTGATGCCGAAGCCTGCGAGTCCGACCACTGCCGGGTTTCCTTGAGTTTGTGTATCTTGTGACATGATTGATATCTAATTTTAATATATCCCCAGATTAGCTATCCTAATCATTTGGAGCCGCGTATGCAGTCATGCCTTGGCCTTGAGTCAATCCGTCAGGCGTCGCCGTTTGCGTGTATTAGCCCGCTTAATTAGCTGAGACAGCGATGCTTGTTGGCTGCTGTAGCGGGAGCATCCTGCTCGCGTTTTGCTGCGCTACTTTGGGATTGTTTCGAATGTAGCGGCGGATTGCTTGAATTGCGTTTTCGTGACGTACGATATGATCGTAAGACTCATGTTGCCATAGCTGGCCTGCGCGTTTCGTCCGGCGATTGATTTGATTGGCGGTGAATGATTTCCATGAATGAAGGATGTCGACGAGGCTATTGTCCTTGAGTGGTTTGACCAATATATGGACGTGGTTTGGCATGATTATGGTTTCGTCCAATTTATATCGCTGGTCATTGAAAAAATGCAATGCGCCGTCGACAATTTTAGCATTGGCTGATTCGCGTAAGAGACAGGATCCGCTTTCAGCGTGAAGGAGCTTTTCGTAACGCTCGGAAAAAAGCTTGTAGTATTCGGCTAGTTCTTCGGAGGTGAGCGCTTCGAGATTATGCGTTTGCTTCCAATGCGCACGTTGGTTTTTTAATTCTAGGACAACTGAGGCAGGCAGAGCATCGGCCAGTCGAAAAGTTACAAAATACCATACACTGCCTTGTTCCCAGTGAGGTAGATTTCCACTGGTGCGAATGTCAATTTCGCTGCGAGGGTTGAAATATGCCCATAGGGGTGTTGTCGGTGAAGTAGTGGGCGCATCTTGCTCCCGTTGTTGACGTGATACCTTGGAGCTGGAAGCTCCGGCTACTTTGTGAGTAGTGGGCGCATCCTGCTCCCGTGCGCGTGATACCTTGGAGCTGGAAGCTCCGGCTACTTTTTTGCTAGCTTCTTTTTTCATGTGAGGAAATTCGCCGTGATGCTAGCTTTTGCTTCCTTTAAGCCTGACACATCACCTTGATACAATAGCTGGCCGCCGGCGTCGCCGCCGTTAGGGCCGATCTCGATCACGTAATCTGCGTCGGCAATCACTTCGAGATGGTGCTCGATGACGATGACGGTGTGGCCTTTGTCGACGAGGCGGTGCAGCAGTTCGATCAGGCGCTCGACGTCCGAAAGGTGGAGGCCGATGGTCGGCTCTTCCAGGATGTAGAGGTTGCCTTGGCCTTTGTTGTATTGGCGCTCTTTGAAGCTGGGCATGCCTTTAGCTAGTTCACTCACCAGTTTGAGGCGCTGGGCTTCGCCGCCGGAGAGGGTGGGCGAGTATTGCCCAAGCTCAATATAGCCGAGGCCGGTTTCAACCATGAGTTGCATGAGGCTGCTGAGCTGGGTGTGAAAACTGAAGAACTTGGCGGCTTCTTCAAAGCTCATCTTTAAAACGTCTGCGATACTCTTGCTGTTCCAGCGCAGCTCGTCGAGTTCGGCACCGTAGCGGCGGCCGTTACAGTCTTCGCAGGTCACGTAGGTGTCGGGCATGAAGTTCATTTCCAGCTTCACGCGGCCTGCGCCCTTGCAGGTTTCACAGCGTCCACCCTTAGTGTTGAATGAGAAAGTGCCTGGCTTGTAGCCGCGCATGTTGGCCTCGGGCAACTTAGCGAAAATATCGCGGATGATGTCGAACGCGCCGATATAGGTGGCGGGCGTGGAGCGCGTGGTTTTGCCGATGGGGGAATGATCGACTTCGATCACTTTTCGAATGTCGGCGGCGCCGTGTAAGGCCTTGAACGTCGAACATTGAACATCGAACGTTGAACGTTGAATGGATGGTTTTTCGTTTTTCTTATTCGAAGTTCGATGTTCCTTCGGCGTCAGCTTCGCTGACTTTGTTTCAATCGCCACCTCCACCAGCGGTTTGAGCAGATCGCGGATCAGCGTGCTTTTACCTGCACCCGAGACGCCGCAGACGACGCTGAGGCGCTGCTTTGGGATTGCGAGGTCGAAGCCTTTCAGGTTGCGCAGCGCGGCGCCTTGAAGGGCGATCCATTGTTCGTTGCTCTTTTTCTTTCGCGTGCTCCATGCGGTGGGCAGTTCGCGTCGTTCACCGCGGAGTGGGTGCTTCATTTTCTGACGCAAATATTGCGCAGTGAGCGAGCGTTTGCTCTTTTTGATTTTGGCTAGGTTGCCGCTGGCGACGATTTCGCCGCCGTGGATGCCGGCGGAGGGTCCGAGGTCGATAATTTGATCGGCCTTGCGCATGGTGGCCTCATTATGTTCGACGATCACGAGGGTGTTGCCGCGCTTGCGCAACTGGTCGAGCGATTCTAGCAGCTTGGCATTGTCGCGGGCGTGCAGGCCAATCGATGGCTCGTCCAAAACGTAAAGCACGCCGGAGAGATTTGAGCCGAGTTGGGCGGCGAGACGAATGCGTTGCGCTTCGCCGCCAGAGAGGGTCGCGGTCGCGCGATCGAGTCCCAAGTAGTCGAGTCCGACGCGATCCATGAAGTGCATACGTTCCTCGATTTCGGGCAGGAGTTCGTCGAGCACGGGCTTGGAGCGTTTGTCGGTTTTGATGTGCTGTAGCGTGGCGAGTAATTGAGAGGGCGTGAGCGAGAGGAGCTCGGGGAGGGAGACTGAATGGGGCATTTCGAACGTCGAACTTTGAGTGGTGTTCCTCTTGGACGTTCGATGTGTTGTATGGAGGGCCATGGAGCTGGAAGCTCCGGCTACTGTAGTGGGAGCATCCTGCTCCCGTTGTTGACAGGAGGCCATGGAGCTGGAAGCTCCGGCTACTGTAGTGGGAGCATCCTGCTCCCGTTGTTGACGGGAGGCCATGGAGCTGGAAGCTCCGGCTACTTCGGATTTCCGCATGAGCGGCAGACGCACTGCTTGACTCAATTCGTTCAAACGTGCTCCATGGCAATCGGGGCAAGTCTCGCCGTGCTCAAAATCGTCGAGGTGATCGACCGTGTTTTCTTTCCCTGTCCTGAGCTCGTCGAAGGATTCTGCGGCCATCCAATCGAAGAGTTGCCCATAGCCACGACAGGTGGGGCACCAGCCGCGTGGGCTGTTCCATGAGAAGTGCTTGGGGTAAAGTTCGGGAAAGGCTTCGCCGGTGGTGGGATCGGTGCGTTTGGTGGGCAGGCGGGAGATCACCTCGCCTTTAATTGACATCAGAAAGGCGCTGCCTTTGCCGAGTCGTAATGCTATAGCCAGTTCTTCGCGCAACGCCCTCTCGGTTAAGACGGAGCGCTTCCTTGCATCTAATTGGGCGACGATGAGATCGATATCGTGCTCGCTGTAGCGATCGAGTTTTTTGAAGTTTTTGATCTCCACTAGTTTGCCGTCGATGCGGAGCGTCTCGTAGCCGTGGTCGCGTGCCCAGTTGGCGAGTGGTTCGTGGTGGCCTTTGCGTCCACGGATGAGTGGGGCGCAGAGGTAGAGAACTTCGAACGTCGAACCTCCTAATTGGAACTTTGAATTAGATGGTTTTAATAAATCTTGCAAACGCTTAAGTAGGGCGGCTTCGCTTTGGCTAACGACCGCTTCGCCGGTTGTAGGGGAATGTTGGATACCGATGCGTGCGTAGAGCAGGCGTAGGTATTGGGCGACTTCGGTGATCGTCGCGACGGTCGACTTACGGGTGCCCTTAGTCACGCGTTGCTCGATGGCAACTGTCGGTGCGATGCCAGAGAGCTCATCCACATCAGCGCGGGGCATTTGCTCAACGAATTGTCGTGCGTAGGCGGACATGGATTCCATGAAGCGGCGTTGCCCTTCTGCAAAGATAATGTCGAAGGCGAGCGTCGATTTGCCCGAACCAGAGACGCCAGTGATGACGGTGGTTTTGTTGTGGGCGATCTCGCAGGAGATGTTTTTGAGGTTGTGCTCGCGGGCGCCCTTGATGACAAGGGCGCTAGAGTGAAAGTGAGGATGAGAGTGAAGGTGTGCGTTAAAAGTGGATTGATCTTCGGCGGCCTTTAGATCGGCGGGCGTCACAAGTGAAGCCCCTACGAGCGCTTCGCGCAGATAGCTGGCGGTTTCGCATTCGACATTAATGATCTGCTCGGGTGTGCCTTCGGCTATGATTTGTCCGCCAGCAGATCCGGCCTCGGGGCCGAGCTCGACGATCCAGTCCGCGACCTTAAGGATGTCGAGGTTGTGCTCGATCACTATGAGCGAGTTGCCCGCATCCACTAGACCTTGTAGCACGCCGATCAGGCGTTTGACATCGGCGCGGTGCAGCCCGGTCGTGGGTTCGTCGATAAGGATCAGAGCGTGTCCGCCAGAACCACCCCGACCGGGCGAGCCGGCCACCCCTCCTTTGGAAGGAGGGGAGCTTTTTATTCTACCCAAGTAGCTAACTAATTTGAGTCGTTGCGATTCTCCACCGGAGAGGGTGTTGAGCGGTTGCCCGAGCTTGAGATAGCCGAGGCCGACATCCACCAAGGGCTGTAGGCAACGGATGATTTTTGCCCGCTCTCTACTTGTCGAATGGGTGTTGTCGCCGAAGAAGACTACGGCTTCGTCGATGTCGAGTTCGAGTATGTCGGCAATGCTTTTGCCGTTGAATTCGATTTCGAGCACTTCGGGTTTGAAGCGTTGCCCTTCGCAAGTTTCGCAGGGCACGAAAAGATCGGAGACGAATTGCATTTCGATACGTTCGTAGCCGAGGCCAGAGCAGGTGGGGCAACGTCCATCACCGCTATTAAAGGAGAAGTGTCCGGGCCCCATGCCCGCGGATTGGGCGGCTTCGAGTGTGGCGAAGCATTTACGAATCTCGTCCCATGCCTTGCTATAACTGGCAGGGTTGGAGCGGGGTGTTTTGCTGACGGGGCTTTGGTCGATCAGGACGACATCGGAGAGTGGCAGAGCCGATTCGATGTCTTTAATCGAGGCGGGTTCTTCGACGCTGAGGCCTTTTTGCGCCAGTAAGTTTTGATAGATGACATTATTCAGCAAGGTGCTCTTTCCTGATCCCGAGACACCGCTGAGGCAGACGAATTTCTGTTGGGGAATGTGTAAGGTTAAGTCGCTTAAATTATGTTTGCTGGCTCCGTAGATGGAGAGATGGGGGAACTTTGAACATCGAACATCGAAGGTTGAACTTTGAATGGTGATGCGGCGTTTTGACGGTGCGTCGATGGTCTCCCGTCCAGATAAATAGCGGCCGGTGTGCGTATCCGATTTTAGGATACGTTCAAAGCTTCCGCTAAAGCTAAGTTGGCCGCCTTGCGCGCCGGGGCGTGGGCCGATTTCAATCAGGTTGTCGGCGGCGCGCATGATGGCCTCGTCGTGCTCGACCACCACTACGGTATTGCCGAGGTCAGTCAGCCGACGCAGGATGGAAATGAGACGATCCATGTCACGCGGGTGCAGGCCGACCGAGGGCTCGTCTAGGACGAAGAGTGTGTCGACGAGTGAGGAGCCAAGGCAGGAGGTTAAGTTGACACGCATGGTCTCGCCACCGGAGAGGCTGCGCGAACTGCGGTCGAGTGCGAGGTAGCCGAGGCCCACTTGATCGAGAAAGGAGAGACGGGATAATATTCCCGCTAGGGCGGAGTCCTCGGGAGGGCGATTGTCCCCAATCGCTGCGTTGCCTAGGGCGGAGTCCTCGGGAGGGCGATTGTCCCCAATCGCTGCGTTGCCCGACTGTGGCGACTTGGGAGAGTCGCCCTCCCTTAGAATGTTCAACAGCTCCGAAACGCTTTTCTGGTAAAGATCGGGTAGGGTGTAGCCTTGCCACTTCCAGTTGAGGGACTCGGGCTTGAGGCGTGCGCCGTGGCACACGGGGCAAAGGGTGTAGCTGCGAAATTTAGAGAGAAACACGCGGACGTGCATCTTATAGAGGTTCTTGTTGAGCCAGTCGAAGAAGCGGTGGACTCCATACCACTGCCCGTTGTTTTCTTGGTAGCTGGGTGTGCCCTCCATTACGAATTCCAGCTCTTTCTTTGTTAGTTTCGACCATGGGATGTTTGTGCGAACTTTGTGCTTTTTGGCGGCACGTTGCAGGTCGCGCAGGCTCTCGCTATACACTTCGCCTTGGAAGGCGCGGATGGCGCCGCCGTCGATGGAGCGGCTGTGGTCAGGGATGACGAGATGGTCGTCGATTTCGATGACACGCCCAAAGCCTCGGCATTCAGAACAGGCGCCGAGGGGGGAGTTGAAGGAGAAGAGCGGCGGCGCGGCAGGGCGAAAGGTTTGACCAGATACGGGCGAGATTAGGCCGTGGGTAAATTCGGCGAGGGAAGTGGCCATGGAGCTGGAAGCTCCGGCTACTGTAGATGTAGTGGGAGCATCCTGCTCCCGTTTGCTAGTGGCCATGGAGCTGGAAGCTCCGGCTACTGTAGCGGGAGCATCCTGCTCCCGTTTGGAAGTGGCCTTGATACCGAGAATGTGGATGCGCCCTTTGCCAAAGTGGAACGCTTGCTGTGCGGCCTCAATGAAGCGTGAACGCGCCTTGTGATCCAAGCTCGCGATGCGATCTTGAATCACAAGGAGTGAGGAGTGGGAAGTGAGGAGTGAGGATTCGGAGCTCAGAAGTTCATCAATGCGTATTATTTGTTCCTTCTCACTCTCACCTGCACTTGTTCCGGTTCGCTTCGCGCCCGGTCTTGTCGTCGCTTCGCTCCTCGGAACACTCTTGCGCAGCAAGACACGGGTGTAGCCTTGGGCGCTGAGATTTTTAAGGATCTCGTCCCATGCGAATTTTTCGGGCTTTTCGACTTGGAAAGCGACTAGGGCCGATTCGTCTTTGTGGGTAGCGAGCAGTTTTTTCCATGCCGATTGGGGGTTGTCGTCGGTAATGGCTTCGCCGCTGGCGGGATCGTAGAGGGTGGCGGCGTTGGCGAACCAGACTTTGAAATAGTCGCAGAGCTCGGTGATGGTGCCCACAGTGGAGCGGGAGGTTTTGACGGTATTGGACTGCTGGATGGCAATGGAGGGGCGGATGTTTTCCACGCTATCGACCTTTGGGCGGTCGAGCAGATCCATAAACTGGCGGGTGTAGGGCGAGAAGGTCTCCACGTAGCGGCGCTGGCCTTCGGCGTGTAGTGTCTCAAATACGAGCGAGGATTTGCCCGCCCCGCTGAGGCCGGTCACGACGGTGAGTTGCCCGATGGGTAAATCGAGATCGAAGCCTTTGAGATTGTTTTGGCGGACGCCGCGCAGGTGGATGTATTCTTTTTTAGAGGGCATGCTTTGGTGGAACTTTGAGCATTAATTTCAGGAAGGTCGAATCAAGGACGCATTTTTTTGTGAATTTTTTTGTGGCGTGCTCGCTTGCGAGCGCCTGCGTTTGCCGAGGACTGACTCTGATGTGGGGGCGGCTCGCAAGCGAGCACGCCACAGTTTACAGTTTTCAGTTGCCAGTGCTTTCTTCTGAGTGCGCTCTCTGCGCATGAAACCACGTATCCTACTTGCAGAGTCCACCACATCCGACGGAGCACCGATGTCGCTTTACGAGCACGATGGTGCGTTTTCCATCAGCTTCAGGGGGCAGGAGCTCATGCACTCCAAGGCTTCGGCTTCCGAGTTGTTGCTGGGCAAAATGGGCATCGAGCGCATCATCAAGGAGCCGCAGGCGCGGGTCATGATCGGTGGTCTAGGGCTGGGCTTTACTTTACGAACAGTCTTGGCTGGCTTGGGAGCCGATGCGCAAGTCGATGTGGTTGAACTGGTGCCCAAGGTGGTGGAGTGGAATCGAGAGTTTCTTAGAGATTTGAATGGAGCGCTGCTGGACGATCCTCGTGTCAACCTAATCGAAGCTGATGTGGTCAAGCTGATTAAAAAGGGCGAAGCCGAGACTTATCACGCGATGATTCTCGATGTGGACAACGGCCCGACCGGCATGGTCAAAGAAAGCAACAATTCTCTCTATTCGCATAGCGGCCTGCGATCCGTGCGTAAGATGCTTCAGCCGGGCGGGCGTGCCGCTTTCTGGTCAGCCGGCGATGATCCACACTTTAAGGCGCGGATGGAAACAGTCGGCTTTCGAGTGGGGCACATTCGGGCCAAAGTGCACGAACGCTCGAAGCGCTCTGCCTACGTGATTTACGTGGCGGATCGTTGAGGGTGGTGGTCTTTTGGGCGTTTGAAAAGCGTGGCGTGCTCGCTTGCGAGCGCCTTCGTCGTGCCAAGCCCGAGCCTCACTCGAACGCAGGCGTCCGCGGACACGCCGCGGTCGACGCGTTAGCTAAAGTAGCGTTTCTGGGATCGCGAATCTCTGCATTCGCTCCGGTGACTGATCACGGACTCCACGGGGGGGCGTCCGCAGGCGGACACGCCACGGCTTACTCTGAGGTCCGGCGAGCTGAAATTCCTTTAGACGCAATGTATGTCTTCGAAAGTTGAGAAGTCGTCCTGATTGTAAGTCTTGAGTTGTTCGAGGCCGTTTTCTCGCATAGTCGCGACTAGATTTGCATCGTGAATACGTTTACCTTTGAGCCCATGTTTTTTAACCAATTGCTGGAGTTGTTGTACGGTGGTTTTGGCTCTCCAGCGGGGGACATTTGAGCGGCATCATTGAGCAGAGATTCAACTTCCTTCTGAAGCGAGCGTCGGTGTCGCGCAGCTCGACGCTTTAGCCCAACCAGCGTGTTGTCATCAAGATTGCGAATGTGTATTGATTTCATACTAGTATCAAAATGATACTTGCAATTTTGTCAATAAGGCCTTACGGGCATCTTGCCTGTGTGCCTGTGTTTTCGGCATACTTACAAGACACAGGCAGGATGCCTATGCTACCCCTCTACCTTAAACAGCGTGCCGCCGAGACTTCGGGGCTTCATCTCTTTATCGACGGCTTCGTCTGCGTTGACGATTTGGCCGCCTTCGTAGTAAGCGGGTTCTTTTAGCCAGTGCTTCTTCAATTCGTCGTGAAGCTCAAGCAGTTCGTCGAGGCTGCCGATGCGGAATTCGATGGTGTGTGAGTGGGTCGCAATGGGGTATTCCTTCATCACCTCAGTGCCGGTCACGGCCTCGCTGACACCGTTCGCGCGATCGGCCATAGCTTGCACTTGCGTGGGGAGTGGGCGCTGAATGATAGAGGAGCCGCCGGGAATGCCGCCGGCACTGGCACCAGCGCCCATCGCTTGCTGTAGCTCGCCGACCCGCAAGGGGCGACTGTAGTAGATGCGGAGTAGCGCGGTGCCTTGGGTGACGATGTTGAGCTCAGTGACCCGGAAGTTCGCCGTGATATACTCCTGTTTAGAAATCGACTGGATGTTCGCTTCGGTGCCGTAGTAAGCGCGGGCGTCGTTGGGGAACTCGATCCCGTAAATTGCGGGGTTTTTGATGCCGCGCGTGGTGACGGATACGGCGGAGAGTTGACTGGCTAAAGTCGTGATCAGGAGGAAGGGGAGTATTTTTCGTAATAACAACATAATGTTCAAAATGCTGGCCTTTTGATCGTGGGCAAAGGTAATTTGTTTCAATAATGTTAGCTTGTAAGGATCTTACCGTTGAAATTCAGCCCGCAGGTGTGCGCATTCTCGACCAAGCGACTGCTGAGTTCATGCCCAAGGGGCTGAATGCGGTGATCGGGCCTTCGGGCTGTGGTAAGACGACTCTAGTCAAGGCGATGCTGGGCATTTTAGCCAGTGAGGGGGAGGTGAGCTATGCGGGAGAGCCAGTCAAACAGAGCGCCGACCTGCAAGGCAAACTCTCTTTTGCGCCGCAGTTTAGTATCGCGCATGAACGGCTTTCGGTGGAGGAGGCACTCTGCTATGCGCTCGACCTTTGTGTGCGCGATCGTGCGACTAAAAAAGAACGTTTGGAGGAAATCCTTCGACGTACCGGACTGACCGAGCACTGTGACAAGCGGGTCTCTGACCTGAGTGGGGGGCAGCTCCGCCGGTTGGGGTTGGGGCTGGCACTGGTCGGCGATCCGCAGTGTATGGTCTGCGATGAAGTGACGAGTGGGCTCGATCCGCGCTCGGAGGATCAAATTTTGGCAGTGTTGCAACGCTTGCGGGACGAGCGCGAAAAGACCTTCATCTGTATCATCCACAATCTGGCCAAGCTGGAGTTGTTCGACTGGATCACCGTGGTTTACGAGGGAGCAGTCGTTTTTCAAGGCTCGCTCGATGCCATGAATGCTTACTTCGGCATTCCGGACGCGCTGCATCTCTACGACAAACTGAACCAATCCCCCATCGCACACTGGCGGGCGCGTTGGGCTTCGGAATCGTCGGAATCGTTGCCGGGCGAACCAGTCGCGACCGTAGTGGCACCTCCGCCGCCGGGCGCACTCGCGCAGACGTGGACGCTCTTGAAGCGCCGAGCCTTGCTCTTTAAAAGGGATCGCGGCTACTGGCTCATGACCCTGGGTATCACGATTGGCTTTCCGCTCTTGGTCACCATCTTCGCATGGGACGGTATTCCGCAGCTTCGTGGACTGGCCATGGAGACTGGGGTTGGTACGGTCGAGCAAATCGAGGAGAGTTTGCGCTACCGGGTCGATGCTCTGGAAATGGCTTCCCTGGTTACCGGCTTGATACTCTTTCAGGTTATCTTGCTCACGCTGATGGGGAGTAACAACGGAGCGCGCGAGATCGCTGCCGAGCGGCAGATCTTCGAAAAGGAGCGTTTTGCAGGTCTCTGTGCGTCGGCTTATGCGTCGAGCAAGCTCATCTTCGCCTCGCTGATCGCGGTGGGGCAGGGCATTTGGATGATGGGCTTTGTGAAATACATTTGTGAGTTTCCCGGAGCGTCCTTGCCGCAAGCGGGTGTGCTGGTGCTGAGTTGCGTTTCGATGACGGCGATCTGCCTCGGCTTTTCGGCGCTCTTTAATTCGGCGGACAAGGCTTCGCTGCTGTCCGTCTATCTGGTGGGCTTTCAGTTACCGCTCTCAGGCATTGTGCTGGCGCTGCCGGACGTGCTTGTTTGGCTGTGCCGACCGTTCATCAATGCCTACTGGGGTTGGGCGGGCTATTTCGGTTCGATGCGAGCTACGCGACTCTACGACGCCTATCGAGTCGATTCCAACGAGTGGATTCCTTCACCAGAGCTAGCTGCGGCTGTTTTGCTTATCCATTTCCTGATCGGTGCCGCCATGGTGTTTTGGGGTTGCCAGCGGAAACGCTGGGATTAACTCTGTTTGAAACTACTGCAGCTACGTCACGATGTTACAACATATGCCCCGATATTACCATTTACACCTCTGCTTTCTAGGGGCGCTTCTATTAATTGCTGGTTGTGATGGAGGCAAAAGCTCGAATTTCGAAACACTCCCGATCGATAACTATTTGCAAAAGCCCGGAGACTTCTTGGGCAATCGCTACGTGCTTCGGGCGCAAATCAAAGAACAGCTAAAGTGGGAAAAGGGCTTGGGGCGTGTGCTCGCCGTTGTGGCCGAGGGCAGTGAGGCTCGTCTGCCTGTGTTCGTGCCTGAAGCCGTCGCGGAAAATCTCCACGTGGGGCAGCGTTATGAAATGGAAGCAATTATCGAAGAAGGAGGGCTCATCTATGTGGAAGCATTACGTAAATATTAGCTTTAGCCGTAGCCAAATTCGTAAGAATTCGGACGCTCGAGATCGCATTAGCCGTAGCCGAAATCGTGAGATTTTGGACGGTTCTTCCAGCGGTGTTGTCTATCCAAAACCTCACGGTTTCGGCTACATAATGCGAAGCAGCTTGTGTATCTATGTAGTCGGGTTCTTTGGCGTCGCCTCCGTTTCGGCGCAAGGCGGCTTCCCTATGAGTGGTCAGACGCCGACGGCTGCGCAGCAACCAGCCCAGGCCAATGCCTCCGCACCGACGGGAGGCATGTTTGAGAGTAACACCTTTTTAGAAATGGCCAACCGGGTGTTCGACCCGAGCAGCGACTCGATGGATTTCGAGAACGGCAGTTTCGAGTGGAAGGGGAAGAATTTTAACCTCTCAGAGCAACGCGCCTTCCGTTCCAGATTTGAGCGTTTTCTGCTCGCCTCCCCCACGGAGGAAGAAGAGCAATACGCTCACCTAATGGCTGATATTCTCGAGCGCCTTTCCGTTTCGAATAATACGAGCGACGATGCGATTCTCGACACCTGGGAGCTACTCTTCCGCGCCTCCCGCTTCGACCTCGACGGTGGTAATAGCACCATCGTGGCCAATCAAGTCTTTAACGCCTGGCGCATCCGTAAGGAGAGCCGCGGCGTCAGCATGACGCAGCGCGAGCTACAGCAAGTGCGGCAATACCAACAAGAAGTCGTGGCGAATCGGGCGATGTCTTTGCAGAACATACGTGAGAGGCGTCTACGTGAGACTAGTGCTGGCCAACGGGATGATGGTGAAGCTTCCTCCGACGGCACCGAATCGGTAACCTCCGAAGCCGCCTACCGCATGCTCGATCTCGCCGAGACCGAGGCTAGAATCATCGCGCTGGAAACGCAATCGGCCATGACCGGGCTCCAAGCTAAGCTCCAGTTTCAAAGCCAGATCGTGAGCTTCATGCTTCAGCGCCGCTTCGAGCACGCTCTCGTGTTGGCAGGCTTTTACCAAGCCATCTTCAAAGGCTCCCATCAGTCACTCGAAGTCGGCAAGGATCAGCTGCAAGAATTTCTCCCAGGTAGCGATCTCGCCTTTACTGTCGACAGCATGACCTTTATCGCCCGCGAAGCGATCAACGATGTCAACAAGGGCGTCGAGGCCGTTAACGCTGCCTACAAAGAGGATCGTAACCTCATCGCCTTGGAGCGCCTGCAAGAAGTCTTCTTCCTCGGCGAGTATTTGACCGAGCTGAATAAAATACCCACCGATCAACGCCGCCACATGCTCGACCTCTATCGTGGTTTGATTGAAGCTGGAGAATTGGCTCAGGCTAAGGATTACGACGGGGTATCGGAACTCGCTGTTAAAATTTATAAACTAGCCGAAGATTTTCCAAAAAACCGTGTCCTCTCTTCCGTCGAGACAGCCAAGAGCATGAGCGATATGGCCGTCTTTGCTGCCTCGCAATATCGCAACCTTGGCGATATTGATAAAGCTCGCTCGGAACTGCAAACCGCGATCAACATCTGGCCGTCCAACCCCTCCATTCGCGAGTTTCAACAAGAGACCACCAAGCTCGCCACCGCTGGCTCGCAAGGCGTGCAGATCTTTGACGATCTTTACAAGCGCATGGATCGCCGTGGTATCTACGAGCGTCGTATGGACTTAGGCTTTGCGTTGGCGGAGGACACCCAGCGCCGCCCACTCTTGATGGAAGTCGTCGAGCAAGTCGCGCGCATTGACCTATTGGTTAACCAAAGCAAGGAACTCGTCAAACAAGGCGAAGCCTACGCCGCATGGGAACTACTGGTCGAAGCCGCCAAGGTAGACCCGAGCGACGGCCCCATGAACCAAGCCCGCGCGGAGCTCGCGCCACGTGTGGCCGATTTCGTCCTGCAACTCGATCTCGCCGAACGTCAATCCGAAGCAGGGCACAACGCCGGTGCCTTGGCCGCCTACCTGGCCGCGCAAGACATCTACCCAGTCAGTCGACTCTGCCGCCAAGGCATCCAGCGCGAGACCGAGGTACTTATGTCGGGTCTGCGCGTGCAGGAGTAACTGCCCCTACACTTTTTTCATCTTCTCGTTTGCCTTAGCTAACGCTTGCCGTGCCGATTCGATGACCTCGTCGATCAGTGGGGGTAACTTCTTCCGGTGCGTCGTGACCGCATAGAAGCGCTCTTTCACACCCGGGACTTTTTCGATGCGCAGAAGCTTCCGCTGTTTCAGCTCAAACTGTACGCCGATCTCTGGCACGAGTGCTAGCCCGGCACCCGAGAGCGCTAACATCCGTAAAAGCGCGGTGTCGTCCACCTCCGCTTGTATCCGAGGTCGTATGCCTGCACGGATCAGTTTGGCGTCGAAGTCCATCCGTGCTGATGTCGGTGAAGCCGGTAGAAAAAGTGGGATGTCGACGAGCCATTTCGGAAAAGGTTTGTCCGGGATTTTAAATGGAGGCCGACCGACAAGATAAACTGGCATTTCACCGATCATGTGGGCGTCGAGGTTCTGGTTTCGCAATTCTCCAGGCGGCGTATTAGTAAAGACGATATCGAGCTGATGCTTTTGCAGTTGCTCGATCAGTTGCGGAAGCTCGGCTTCGGTCACGCGAGGTTGCCCCCGCGAAGCCATCACCAGCGGGTGGAGGATTTCATATTGGAGCACTTTGGACAGTGGCGCTGTCATGCCGATCTGTATGCGCTCCGATGAACTTTTCTCTCCCCGCGCTAGCCACGCTCGCAACTCATCGCCACGGTCGAAGATGTCCTCTGCATATTCCAATGCGACTTGCCCGACCTCCGTTAGCCGCAGCTGTCGGCCTTCTCTGCGAAAGAGTTGAGTCTCGAAGCAATCCTCTAAGTCCTTCAGCTGTGCGCTTAAGGTGGATTGCGAGAGGCCAAGCTTCTCCGCCGCACGGGTGACCCCGCCTTCGCGCACAATCATGCGGAAATAGTAAAGGTGCTGGTAGTTGAGTGGTGGTAATTGCATCAGTCTAGACTATACATCGAATAAATCGATTACAAACATGCAAACTATCTATTATCTAACTTTAAAGCTTTATGGCATACTACGCTCATCAACCAAATATCTACCATGAAACTAGAACACCGTTTAGAATTTTCCCGCACCCGCTTAAAAAGCCCGTGGCGGCGATTCGCTCAACTTCATGCGACGCGAGGCGTCGCTCAAGTCCGACCGCCTCCAACGGGTTGGCCGCGGCTCTAAAAGCCTACACATCTAAAACTTTCGTTCCTTATGAGTTCGTTAGTGAATAAAAAAGTCAGTCTCGGTGCACGCGCCCGAGGCTGACCCTTTTTTTGGGATATTGGAGTCCCGCCTTCTTGAGCGGCGTAACTTGTGCAGACCTTTAGGCGGCTGCGTATGTTTTTCTTTGGCTCTGCAACCGCATAAATGCGGGACTCCAACCTCAGGGTGCAATTAAATGTGCGGGGTAAATGTAGCCGAAATCGTAAGATTTTGGACGGTCTGAGCCGCGTGTGTCGAGCGATCCAAAGCGTTACCGCTTCGGCTACGACTGAATTATCTTCGTACAGCT
>Ga0209390_10002466_pt1 | contig 32355 bp, 26 predicted proteins | sample BON01_FD_187212 | JGI IMG/M metagenome (GOLD analysis project Ga0209390, IMG submission 187212) | Freshwater microbial communities from Lake Bonney liftoff mats and glacier meltwater in Antarctica - BON-01 (SPAdes) (version 2) | ecosystem: Environmental > Aquatic > Freshwater > Ice > Glacier...
TTGATACTCTATCTACAAATCTTACAACTCAGTATAGCAATACTGACATTGCTTTTTCGCCAAATACCATAGCTGCCGTAATGCTCAGCTACAAAGCAAATAAGCACTTTACCCTAAATGCGAGCGGGAAATACGTAGGAAAGCAGTACCTAGATAATACAGAAAGTGAGGCCCGTAGGCTTGACGCCTTTACCAATGTAGACCTAAGTATTAACTATATAAGTACTGAAGTAAAAGGAACAAAAACCCTGAATGTAGGACTATTCTTAAACAATGTATTGAATCAATACTATGCACCTAATGGATATACGTATAGCGGCATAATAGGTGGTGAACGACAAGACTATAACTTCCTGTATCCTATGGCTGGATTTAACTGGATGATGAAGGTGAGTATGACGTTATAATTTAAACAACGACTATCAAAAAAAGGGACACATTATTATCTAATGGGTCCCTTTTTTATTTATATTTCTATTCTCCGTTAGTGCTCAAAAGTAGCAGTAATAGTACCCGAGAATCCATCTTCTGTTAAAATAGTTGTCAGTATCATCTTAGTTTCAGAAAGCTCTGATAGACTAAGTGTATCTCCAAATGCTCTGATTTCGGTCTCAGTTGCGTTGAAACTCCAAGCAAAGGTGCCTAATTCTTGCTCACCGTCGGGATTACACTTTGTAGCACCCTCATTCTCGCTGCCGGTACCATCTGCCATAAAGATAATCTCGTCATCATTTTCACACGGTTCGTTCATGGAAAATAAATCTGTGATTAAATTACCTTCTCCATCTGGTATACCTGGATTGACCGTAAGAGCCGACATAATCCACGGTGATGCCGAGATAAGTTCAGTTTTAGTTTTAGCAGCTGGTGTAATGGTTGCAGTCTCTTCCTCTTCTTTACATCCTTGAAATGCTAGGAAAGACCCTACTAGTACAAATGATAAAATTTTTGTGTTCATGTGTTTGTTATTTATTTTTTTAAAAACAAATATACTCAAATTAACAACAAAGTAACTGCCCTCAGATTACCCTTCCAGGGCAGACGCACTAAAGTTTTTTGTATCTGATTATCAGAATATTAAAATCTAGCAAATTTGAGGATGGCACTTTTATAATAGTTACTCTGTTGGAAATCAAGCGACTAAATTTCTTAGTGCGTTTGCCCTGATTACCCTTGAAATCCAAGCAGACATATTACATTTACACCAATGATAAACTGGGAAGAACTACGCGGCGAACATCTAGAAAACTATACAGGAGTCTATCTCAACTCACCTGCTAATGGTATCCCAAGCTTAGCGGCCGAGGCTTTTGTGGCTGCAGAGCTTTTAAAATTCAGAGAAACACCAGGCCAATACAGAACTAATTTTATATCAACTGCTATACCAGCCATAAAGCAGCAAGTGGCAGACCTACTAAGTGCCAAGACCTCAGAGGTAGCACTCATTCAGAATTTTTCGATAGGTCTAAATCTCTTTGTACAATCGCTCCCAGCCAAAACAAAAATTCTACTTATAGAGCACGACTATCCTTCGCTTACGACTCCTTTTGTAATCAATGATTTTGAGGCAATCTGGACCACATTCGAGGACGATCATACACTAGATTTGACTAAAATTGAGGAAGCTATTAAAAAGTACAAACCGACATTCTTCGCACTAAGTCACTGTCAGTATCTTACTGGTTATCTAGCGGACTTAGAAAGCATAGGGGCTATATGTAAACAGTACAATTGCAAACTCATAGTAGATGCCACTCAAAGTTTTGGTGCAGTAAGTATCCATGTAAAAAAGTGTAACATTAGTGTATTAGGAGCAAGCTGCTACAAATGGGCATTGGCAGGTTTTGGCAATGGATTTCTATATGTCAATGAGGATACGCTAAACACCTATCCGCCTAAATCTGCAGGGTATAACAGCTTCATATGGGAAGATGATATCGCCGTATATCGACCAAGCATAAGAAGCTACGAACCTGGGCACCAGGACCACGTGGCATTTCACCGATTGGGATTTGCTTTACAGACAATTAAAGAAATTGGGCAAGACTTCATCTATCTGCGTATCACCGAACTCACGGACTATCTTATAGAACAACTTGAGCAGGCACAAATTCCTATAGTTGGAGATTTTTATGATGAGAATAGGCTGGGAATACTAGTCATAGAGAGTAAAAAGGGACTTTCCCATCACTTAACATCCAAGGATATAGAAGTCTCTGAACGTGGAGGCAATATTCGTGTAGGACTCCATTACTATAATAATGAGAAAGATATAGATGTCTTTGTGAAGGAGGTTTCCATATTTTTTAAGGAATGAGAACTTTTATAATCATACTATGTGCAGTTAATTCCATATCCTTGAAGAACAAACTGTTCAAAAGGTGCTTAGCAATATGCCACATCAACGGACTCACATATGCTGTAAACTATACGAAATCATCTTCTGTCTCTCGTGAACCACATATATCTACGAATTACCTTCTGATGGTTAAAAAACCCTCTCAATCATAGCTTAGACTCTCCGTTGAGGTTAGTAGTGAGTACATCACTCATATAGTCAAAGAATGGGCGGATAGCCAAGAATGTACTGATCACTTCTTTGGGAAACGAAGTATCTATCACTTCTTTATCCGTAAACTCTCTGAAAGCATACAACTGCTTCATGTTTATCCATTGTATATTGGGATGCTCTTTATCGAAATCTCTAGGTGCAGTCTTGAGACTATCTCCTCTTAATGCTCCAAACTGTTTTACGAAGTTTTTGTTTGAGGTGATTTTCTCTATCTCTTTTACATCCATCTCAAACTCCTTGCGTATCCTAAGCAAATCGTCCTTTTCTGGAGCATAAAACCCTCCACCTACTACAGTTTTGCCACCTGGCTCAATACTAATGAAATATCCTCCTCTACGAGCAGCAGTAGCTCTAGTGAAGAATCCACTCAGATTATTCTTATATGGGGATTTATTCTTGCTAAAACGTACATCTCTATTTATTCTAAATATCTTCCTACTGTCTATTACATCTGTGAGGTTGAGCTCTTCAGCAGTCTCATCTATAAGTTGAGAAAAGCCCTTTCGTGCTTGTTCGTACTCATTTTTATGCTCGGCAAACCAATCACGCGTATTATTCTTTTTCAACTCCTTAAGGAAACTAAGTGTAGATGGACTTATCATATCGTATGAACGCAAGTAACAGAATAAAGATTAAATAAACCGATTTGTACTAGCTATTAGAGCATAAAAAAGGGCGTTCCAAAACTGGAACACCCTTTAAATAGATTATGATTTGATTATTTAATGGAATCTACAGCAGCTGTAGAATCAACTATCACCTCTTGAACCTCTAACAGAGCCAATGAGTCTGCCATTGCATTAGCAGCTGCGATAGAATCAGCAGTGATTTGTGCAGCATCAGCTTCAGCAGTATCACCTGATTTTGAACAAGAAGTAAAGGTAACAGCAGCTAAAGCTACCATTATAACGATTGCATTTCTAAGTTTTTTCATTTTTTGAATAAATATTATGTTTTTAATAACGGTGCAAATATCATTTTTTAGCGATTAATTCAGCACTTCTGCAGATATTTTTTAAACAAAAAACCACTTATATCTGTTAACCCCTTTTAAATAGCTGATTATCAGGAGAAAAAAATTATCAAAATAAAGAGATTTTGCAACTCAAACGCAATAAAAACGCAGATTTAAACTGCAATTTAGCAAAAAACGTTGTGTCAGTAAACCATTTTTTACTGCATTCCGCTTAATCCTGGCTTTTGTAGCACACAGTCAATTCAATTACTTTATGAATATTTGATAGTACGTAGTTTGCCAATTTCTTATAAATTTGCTACGGAATTTTGATGATAGTAGGCACCAAAATTTTTTTTCATAAAAATAACCATTCGGGATGTAGCTTTCCCGATAACTATCGGGACGGTAAAATGCTGTTCCGCTCATATTATTTCACCATTCGGGATGTAGCTTAGTCCGGTTAAAGTGCTGGTCTGGGGGACCAGAGAGCGTGGGTTCGAATCCCGCTATCCCGACAAAAAAAAGAGGCCCAAGCAAAGATTTGCTTGGGCCTCTTTTTTTATAGTCTAACTTAACTATTGCATTGTATATCTCAAGGTAATTCCAAAGTCTGTAAGTGCCGATGGGAACGAATTACTCGTAACTGGATTGTTTGCATTTCTATTATAGAACATTCTAAAATTTAAGGCATCATTAATTTTGTAATCTAAAGATGGGCGTATACTCACTGTCCTGATACCTGCTGTTGGTATATATGAATCTAAACCGTCATTTCCTTCCAGCTTTCTTACTATCGTGATCCCATCTCTGATGGAGAAATCAAACCTAATATTCAAATCATTACGTAGAACTATTCTCTTTCCTTGAAATTTTAAAGGTAAACGTAGACCCGTAGTTCTAAAACCAGCTCCAATCACATATTCTTTATTACGCACCTCTACTAGATTCGCTGTGATTACATTTAGTTGTAGATTTCTGTCTGTTTTAAATTCAAACTTGCCAGTAATCCCTTCTTTAGTCGTAAAGTCTATACCGATAAGCGGTGTGAGTCTCTCTACTATTGTCACTCCACTTTGATAGAGATACTGAGTAGTAAGGTTGCCTCCTCTAGATAGTTCATCTGTACCGTAATTTAGAGGACGCTGAAACGAGCCAATAGATAGAGTTGAAGAATATGCGTGGGATATAGAAATATTACTAAAAATATCTTTAAATATATCTAACTGAGCTAGACCGTTGTAAGTAAATCTCCAATTTGGCACGGGTATTTTTTTGAAAGGTGTAAGAGCAACTTCATTGGCATTTTTGCCGCTATATGCAGCTATAAAAGAATGTAGAAGAACCTCTTGATGCTTATTGCTAAATCCTACAGGGAAACCTGTCGAGTCATTTGTCCTACCAAGACTATCTCCATATACATTTGCATAGATACCGCCTCCTGAGAACTCTCTACTCTGTATCCGTTGTGCTATGGTAAGTCTGTTATCCTTAAACTGATTGAAAGCTACAGAGGAATAGTCATCACCTAACTTATCAAACATCGTGTTCCAAGTTCCAAAAGAAGTACTAAAAGTTCCAATCTCTGTAAATATCTGATCTTCAAAATCACCTGCTGCTTCAGTATATCTAAAGTTGCTATTTGTGTTTAAACTTTGGCGTTTATTAAAACTTACACTAATACGGAATCCTTTGAAAGGCTCTACTGTAGCGGATCCATTTAGATCAAATGCATTGAGATTGATATATCTCGATATTTGATTAGAATCTGTTGTTAAAAAACCATTTCTGGCTATGTCATACCTGAAGTTTTCATCCTGCTGCCCTAATATAAAAGGAAGCCCTGGAGTATTATTCTTAAAGTTTTGACCCCCATAATCTATACTTTTGGTGAAGCCCGGTAGCGTGGTGCCATCTGTCTTGTTTATACCAACCTGAGCTTGTTTAACCATCATCAGTAGCTGCAAGACTGCACGAGTTCCTTTACTTATTCCCTCTTTTTTCTTCTTTTCATCTGCTAGCACATCTGCATCTTCGTCCACATCTTTCGTGGGTCGTTTAGGAGGTGGTGGTCTATTTACTTTTTGCAAAAATTTTGACTTGTTATAAAGCGACATAAAGTTCAGACTAGCATTAGCCCCAAAGGTTCTAGAATTCTGAATCGTATTACCTAATGAAGGTGACGCTGGTGGTGCGTTTCTCCACTCATAGTTGGCACTATACCTAGTAGTTACAGTAGTCCAGTCTAACAATGATATTTTACGAAGTGGCAATGTATAGTTGGCATTTACCGTTTGGTTAAAATTATTCATTCTACCCAGTTTTCGGAAATTATCCCGTACTTCCTGTCTCTTTTCTGGCGTATTAAGTGCCCCCTCTGGCTCTTCTATCCAAGAATTAGCATTAGCCGCATAGTCTAAAGACAAACTTTTGGTTAAGTTCCATTTCCACCCATACACTCTATTTATACTAAATGTTTTATCATATAATACGGGCACAATAGACCTGAAATTATCATTGTCTCTATTCATCATTTCAGAATAGCGTCTGTCTACATCCACTCTAAAGTTCAGATTTGTTGGTTTTAATCCAATGTTAAAATCTTTGATTAATGTTAATCTTTTGGACTTTATTATAGTTCTGAAGGGTTCCCAATAGTTGGCTTTAGGCGAGAAGTTATAACCCAAAGACGATTTATAGGTCTTTGCGTCATTCCTCTCTATTACCTGTGTACGCCTAAAAATTCGCTGGTAAGCAAAAGATGTATTCCAGTTTTCTATATCATAGAAATGAGGATTATCTCCAGAGGTAGCTGTTCTATTTTTCTTTACGTTAGTAAAGTTTAAACTATACCTAGAAGTATAGTCTTGTGCAGCAGTTTTTATCTTGTCCTTTTCTATTTGTGTTTCAGCATTGTTAATTGCTGTACGTAGGAGTATGTCTGGATTAAGAGGATAGTACTTTGGATTAATAATCTTCTCACTATACCCAATAAACAAGGGTAGGCTGATACCAGATTTTTGAGGAAAGAACTTACCCAACTCTACATTAGATGCTATATCATATTGTATCTCTTCGTTCAGATTTCTCTCGTTTAACTTCTTGTCTATTGCTCCAAAACCAATAGATTGATAATTTCCAGATACTGTAACATTAGCAAAATCTGCTAGCTTGGCTACCATTCTCGCGTTTGCACCATAACCTCCTTTGTTAGCAAAATCGACTAATCGCAACTCATTAAACCATACTTCGGCACAGAGTGAGTTAGTGCTACTAGTTGGGGCATTTTTTACTCCTAGTAATATAGTTCTCACATTACTTAGATCTGGCAACCCCGTAACACTTATTCTGTGACCGTTTGGTAAAACTTTCGTATAATATCTATTAGGACTTCCACTTTTGTCTGCTTCTCTTTCTAGCTTTACGTTATAAAAACTTTGTAGCTCTACGATTAGTTCATTCTCTTTAGGCCAAACTACTTGAGGGTCTGCATTGCCTTCTGGCGATAGATTAAGTGGTATTTCGTATTGGTAGAAGTTACTTTCTAAGTCTGTGCCTATTCTCATAATAGCGATAGCATCTCCATTTTGAGCTATAGGCGACTCAGCATGTACAAACATTTTGAGTGTCTTATAATTTCGTATATCATAATCTAGTGTGCGGTACGCACCTCGTGCATCATCTTTTTCTAAGTTACAAACAGCGATAGACAGAGATTGCTCATTTTGCTGCACATTGCCTACTTGCGTAGGATCTACCTCTCTGCTAAAACCCGGAGGCACAACATAAGCTATTGGGGTACGCTTACTATTCTCATTTACATTTACTGTAGAAACCACTAATTTTGTATCATCATTTGGATCTACAGGAGGTCCTACTCTAGGCGGAAACTTCAGTGTGTTTAAATACCTACGCCAATCTGCTCTTACTAGTTGTAAATTGCCAAATCTTAAAACTACGCTATCCTCAAACCCTTTGAGGAACATACGCATAAAACGGATCGATTTAAAATCTTGAATACCCCCAACTTTTTTCTCATATTGTCTTATTGGAATTTTTAATTGATACCACGTTACATCATTTGGCAAGGCTCCTGGATCTATTTGATTTGCCGTAATAGTAATTTCATCTGTCACGTAGTTTTCACCCACTTTCATATTGGTAGGATCTATCTCAATTCTATATTGGAAGTACTCCTCTGTAGAATTTACGGTATAGTCTTGGTTAATATCCTCGTCGTCTGGCAAAGTACTACTAGATTTTGGCGAGCCATCCGCTAGATTATCTAACGTGTTGTTACCCTCAAAACCATTGAATTTTTTGTACCTGTTTAGTACTAAGGCATTTTGCCCATCATACAATGGATCTCTTGGGAAAACATAATTGTCTCCGCTAGGATCTGCTTGTGCTAGTTGGTAAGCTTTTGAGTTTACTCCATGCTTAGCAGCTACTGCATCTACATAACTATTTAATAGTACTCTTTCGCTAGCATCACTCATTCCATCTAAGCCTACATCTTGTGATGACCTATATTGAGGATTATTGTCAAAAGCTTTATTAATGATTTGGCCCAATGGAGTAAGGGAATAGTCGCTCGTATCCGTACTAAATGTAGAGTTAGGAACTGGAAGTCCGTTTTCTGCCGATCTTTTATTATCAGGTATAATATCTTCGGAAATACTTCCTAAGTTTATATACAATTGACCTGTATTGTGTGGCGAGCCATCGTATTTAGAGTACACAAAAGGATCCATTAGCCAAATCTCTAAGTAATCTATGTTCGTAGCCTCAAAGTCATTGGTTTCTACTCTACGCATTATACCTCCCCAGTTTTCCTTTGGGCTATCTAGTGTTCCATCCGCTTTTAAATTGGTAGTATTAAAATTATATTGACCTCTCTCATCTGGATAAAAGCTTAAATCAAGGGTCGGCAGCTGCTGAGCTTGTCCTTGTTGTAATTCTAAATCTGGAAATATTTCTGTTTGAGTGATGGTTCTCACCCAATGGTTTGACTGCTCCAGGGGTATTATATTACTAGGAGTAAAATTACTTTGCCCCTGAAAGACTGGATCAATATTATACCAAGCTAAGTTGGCTCTTTTAGAATTGTACGTACTATCTTTTTTGAAATTATTAGCAGTTTCCGGGAATAGGTCTGGTTGCCCAAGTGGGGTACTAGCCATTTTCCAACTACGCACATATTTAAGATCATACGGTGTTTCTGCCCCTTCAAAATCGTCTAAATAGGAGGTTCCTTTATCCCCTTGTGTTTTTGCCTTGTGAGGTATAAGGTGTGCAAACTCCCCTGTAATGCTCACAGTAGATTTCTCTTTCGTTTCTATAAAAGGTATTTTATCTACCATTCGTGTTAAAAAACGCGACTCTGTATTATACGATCCATCAAAGCCCCAAATAGAGTTTCGAAGTGGTTCTTCTCCTATATTCACTTTGTTGGTGAGCGGCTGCTCTGTCATATGCATAAAAGTAGCTCCTAGTATGAGCTTATCCGAATGCTTGTAGTCTAGGCGTGTGCCTAGCAAAGATTTTTGTTGAATATTGATAAGCGAATTGCTTTCACAAGTAGCCTTAATAGCAGCCCCAGAACTCATTAGTCCTTGGTTTACTATTTTCACTGTACCTAGCGTGTAGTCCACTGTGTAATCGGAGCCTTCATTTAGCACATTACCATTAGCTGTCACTCGCACAGAACCTTGTGATATGTTATAGCACTGCAGTCGTATCTGGTCAGAGGATGAACCTTTGAATGTTCCTCTGAGGAAATATTTGTTGTGTTTTAGATCTTGCTCAGCATTCCACTTTGTTGTTCGATAAAGAGAGTCAAATGCATAATAATCGGCACTGTTTTTATCTTTAAACTTACTTCGTAAGAACTTACCAAACGGCTCACGTACTGGAAAAATAATTCTACCTTTTAATGCATCTATCGTCACCCCTTCTATCACGTCAAATACTCCGTCGGGCTTAGCCTCTTGCTGCTTGTTTATTTTATCTAAATTTAATACTGTTATCAGCTGTTTGTTTTTAATTTCTGTTTCCGAAGCTTCTACAGGTAAATAATTTAGGTCTGCTCCAGAAGGGTCATCTGCATATACCACATTCATTGTAAAATCTTCTTGCTTTAGATTGTACGTATTTAGTGAGTAGATGTTTTTCATCATCAGCTCCCAAGCAGGAAGAGTAGTTTTGATGGTGGAATGTTTTAGCAGCTTTAGATTTAAATGACTCTTATCTCCTGTAGTAGAAGGATTATCTATACTCAACTCACCAACCTGAAACTTAGCTCCATTGGCAGTATACTCATAAGCTACCATCAGTACTTCGTCATTATTCAACGATTGGTTTAGTGAGATATAACCTAAAGTAGGGTGAAAACTAAACTCATTATCATTCAGCTTTCTAGCATTATTTAAACACTCGTAGTCTATACCTGCTGTTACTCTATTGTCTGCAGGGTTACAGTAGTCGCTTGGAGATACCACACTAGTAAACATATTAGTAGTCCCATTATCTGGGAATACAGATCCCGTCTGAAAGTAGAAGTCTCTATATGTATTGTCAATATTTTCGCCTAGGTCCATCCACCCTACGATGTTTCTAGAGTTTCCTACGGCATTATTCCTGTTGGTCACCCATACTTCTATGTAGTTTATCTGAATATTAGATTGAATGATTGGCAGTCTAGTTAAAGCATTGTCATAATTATTTGCAAAGTACTGAGACAAGAAATAGTGTCTGTTTACATCATAATTATGAGCTTGTATATCATACTTCGTTACTTGGGCACCTCCAGTTACTTCTGTTTCTCTAGTCTCCCCTTTGTCTTGGGTAGCTATTACAGCTACTTTCAGTTTGCCAAATTGCAGTTGTGTTTTTATCCCAAAAAGGTTTCTACCTCCCTGTATCAAACTACCATTGAGAGGCAAACTAACATTACCTAGTTCTATGTTTTTTAAGATGTCATCTTCTTCACCTTGCCAGTTTAGCTTCATTTGGTTTTCGAACTCAAATGTGGCCTCTGTATCGTAGTTCCAATTTAGTTTTAGTCTGTCTCCTATTTGCCCTGTTACATTGAGCTGCATTTTCATGCCAAAATCGAACTGCCCATTCTTTTGCTGACGAACAGGAAACGCTGGGTTTTCTACTTTATTGAAATTGCCACCGAAAGTAACCTCAGCACTCCCCGTAGGTCGTATGTCGATGATACCTCCACCGAAAACTTTATCAAATATCTCTGGAGTTACAGCTATTTTAGGAATGAGACCACCGCTTTTTACGTACGTATCTGCATTGCTTTTCTTTCTGTAGTATACTTCCCTATCTCTACGCTCTTTGGCCTGAGTATATTCCCTAAGGGTAAGTACACGCGGCGAGCCGATAGGTCGGCCTCCTATAGTGATAATCTCTTGATAATTACCCGTTTCCGGATCATACTCATATACGGTTTTTACGTTTGGCGGATCTTTAAAATCTACCAAGTTAGTTGAAGACTCTCCTGTATTTGGGTCTTTATCCTTGAGCTTATAGCGTAGCGTACTATCATTTTGAGCGTAAAGATTAACGCCCCAAAAAGCACACAAAGCCAATATTGAAAAAGAGGCTAAAGCTCTTCTTCCATTTATTTTTAAGATTCTTATTATCAAAAGTTTATAAAACTCGATTAATTAAGTATTGGTTTTGCTTATAGGCTACAAGTGTTTAATAAGCAAAATTACAATAATTGTAGCGATTTCTTTATTAACTCCTCTGTAGTAAGATTATTGCCTAACTCCTTGCTTATCCGCATAAGTATTTTACCAACGGCAGGCTTAGCAAAGCCGAGTGAAAGTAGTGCTTCTGTGGCTTCGTCCATTTCTGTACTTCCCCCGCTTAGGCTATACGCATCATCTGAACCTATGCCACCCAGCTTGTCTTGCAATTCTACTACTAAACGCTGTGCTGCTTTAGGCCCTATGCCTTTTATGCTTTTGAGTATAGCAATGTTGCTATTGGTAATAGCATTTACTACATCATCTACATTCATACTGCTTAGTATCATACGAGCGGTACTAGGTCCCACTCCATTTACCCCAACTAATTTTACGTACAACTGACGTTCATTAGTCGTAGCAAATCCATAAAGAGTATGACTATCTTCTCTCACTATCAGGTGTGCATATACCTTAGCTTCTTTTCTATCTTTTAGCACTTCGAAAGTGTTCAAAGAAATATGCATAAAATACCCCACACCACCACAGTCTATTATGACCTCTGTGGGAGTAATGCGGTCTATCTTGCCTGATAAATAATCGTACATCTTGCAAGGATAAGACAACTATGCGAAAAGATATGAATCCGATGTGGATAGTTAATTTGGTTTTGTAGGAACTCGCCTCGAGGCGAGTTCCTACAAAGGTGTGTCCCGACTTAATTTTAGACTTTCTTTGCCGCCTTGAAACTAGACAAGAAAATACAAGTACATCTGGCTATGTTTAGTGTAGCATTATTCTATGCTGCTAATTATTCTATAGCTAAGTGGGCTATGCCAGAGTTTATATCTCCATTTGCTTTTATCACAGTGCGAGTAGGTTGTGGGGCTTTATTTTTCGGGGCTTATTATTTCCTATTCTCAAGAGAAAAAATAATGTATACCCGTGATTATCTTGATTTTGCTGTGTGTGCCTTTTTTGGGGTAGCACTCAATATGTTAGCATTTTTCAAAGGACTAAGTATGACATCTGCTATCAATGCATCTGTACTCATGCTAGTATCTCCTATTATGGTAGTACTCTACACTGCCATCGGCACCAAATCCAGAATAAAAAGCCAGGTAGTCTTAGGAATCATCATCTCATTTGTAGGAGCAGCATTACTCGTAAATGTGGGTTCATTCTCTCTGAGTAGCGATGGACTACACGGCGATTTACTTATTTTACTAAATGCCTCTAGTTTTGCTTTTCACCTCTACTACGTAGCTCGATTGCTAAAGAAATACAAGGCTACTACCGTTACTGCCTTTATGTTTATGATTGGTTTTATGTTTGTGCTACCTGTAGGTTACTCAGAGTTTGTAGCTGTGCAGTGGCACCTATTTACTGCTCAAGCCATATTCGCCTTAGTTTTTGTGGTGCTTTTTGTTACTCTACTTAACTATATACTCAATGTATGGGCAGTGCAGCATAGTAGCAGCTCACAAGTAGGTAGTTATATTTATTTGCAACCTCTACTTGCCACGTGTATAGCTATAGGCCTAGGTATGGATGTACTTACCTGGGGAAAGGCCACTTTTGGACTACTCATTCTTTTGGGACTTTGGCTGGTGAATAGGGGGAGGTGAGATCTACTTGTTTTTATAGGTAAACTTAATCATTAACCTTGGTTCATTCAGTCCTGCTTTTACACTTTGTTTCGTCTTGTTGTTAGTGCCTTTTACTTGCCATTTATTAACGCAAATGGACTTGGTATCTCGTAGATAGTACATCGCCTGAAAAGCAGCCTTTTCTCCTCTATTCAGTGTGTCTAGCATATCATTAACAAAAATACCATTAATAGATATTTCTTGATACAGCTTTTGATTTAATTGTAGCAGAAGAGTGTCTAACTTGCCTTTTGCAGAAACGGAAAGACCATTAGAGTCTAGCAAAATCTCATGTTCTACTATGCAAGCAGAACCATTACATTCAATAGGCAGTTTTTCCCTGCCAAAATTACAACCCAAATTATCATCTGAACCCAAATAAAGGCTATCAAGTATTAAGTCTAAGTATGCATAATTCCATTTTTGACTAAATCTTAAACCCATATGATTCACAGAATTTTTATGCTCTAAAGGTATTACATAGCTCCCGTTTGCACCTTTGAACTTACTTAGCTTTATAAAATTCCAATCATCATAATTATCATATCGTATTAATGAATCCGATAGAGCTACAGCTACCATCATACGTCTCAGCATTCTTTTTCTATACCGATAGTTTAAAACCTTGAATTGCAAGGTATAATCTGGGTTAATATTTGTTTGTTTACATAGTTTAGCAGCTAATACATTGTACGCCTCTACATCTGGATACATTGGGAAACGCACCTCATATGTCCCTCTTCTTTCTGGCTCATAGTGTACGTGGAAGCTTACATTTGAATGATTAAAAGTTGAAGTAAAGCAACTATCGCAAGGTGACATTCGACCTACCTCCGAGACCAAAGGAAAAGTATCGCAATCTAAAATATTGCGATACTTCTCTTCTATTAGGTTAGTTTGAGCATTGCAATTAACCGCAAAAACTAGGTAAGCCATTATACATGTGCACCTATTGTAATTTGTAGTACTTTTTACGGATAACCCCCACATTGGTTTCAAAGTTAAAGATATAAATCCCTTTTCTTAAACTTGATAAATCAATTTCTCCATTTTTACTGTTCAATTCACCATGATGCACGATTGCTCCATTAATGCTTACTACTTGATACTTTAGAGTTACCTCATCCTTAGAAGTCCCTATGCTATATTTTACATCTGACCAATTATTATCCTTCACTAATAAATCAACATTATAGTCTAGTTCAATTATCTCAACTTGTGTATTCAACTCCCTATTTTTAATATCTCTCTTATTAGCTTGTGTTCCAAGAACTGCAAGGCCATAGGCATTTAGAATTTCTTGGTAAGTAACAAAACTGCTCACGGACGTAGATTCAATATAATATGGTGCCAAATTATGTGATTCTGAAGCCTTTAACTCAAGGATGCTGTCAGCTCCTAAAGTCCAATTGACAACCGCTGCAACCCAATGATCTCCAACTGTCGAACTAAAATCATAAATATCAAATTCAAAACCGTAAGCATCTCTACCCCTAAGAGTATAGCTATCCTCGGCAGTAAAAACTTTAAAATCTCCAAAATCTACATCATAATCATCTATGTCACTTTGAACAGAGTTGAGACCTTGAGAACAACATTTAGCCTCAGTAAGAACACCATCACTATTTGGATAGTAATACTTTGTTCCGCAAGGATCATCCCCATACGTTACCATACAACTAATAACCGCAGCTATTCCTGCAGCTCCACCACTACAATCATATCCTGAGGTAAATAAACACCGCACCCATTGATCTGCATTGGGTCTTGCATCAGAACTCAGAAAACAGGTTAAAACAACACTTAGTAAAAAATACTTTTTCATACTAATTTAAAATAAATAAAATTTGGGTTCTTTTTTGAGAATCAAGCCTTTCCCCGTTATCGCTTAACACACTCTATACTTGGATCTTTCTAGAATCACATAGGGTATAGATTTGGTCTACTACAAAGTATAGCATAAATTTTTTAGGGAAAGATTTTTAGGGAAATAGGCATAAATGACTGATTATCAAAGAGAAAAGTTTGCACAAGTGTAAGTAAGAATACAAGCATACCACCTTACATTAGAGAAAGTAGGTAACGGACTACTCATTCTTTTGGGTCTTTGGCTGGTAAATAGGGGGAGGTGAGATTTATCTTGTATTCTTAAAAAGCAACTTAACTCAAAATATGCAGGTCATAATATAACAGGTAATCAATCTAACTTGTCTAAATAAAATTCTAATAAACTTGAATCTAAACTGTAATTATTAAAAAGCCTATTATATGAAATCGAATAACAAGTATCTTCTAACTGAACGAATACTGCGGGGAAAGTAGATAACTTTTTGTCGCATAAAAAACCACAAGTACTACTAAATGGGCCATTATACTTCACCTTATCAAAAATCCATATATCATTGGAATAATTAAGCTCATTCTCTATTCTTTGCATTTCAAGTCTAGCGGTTTTATTGTCCATATTAGTTTCTAAAATCAAGCCTAATTTCACTTTATTTTTCTTTTCACAAAGCGTTTTTATTCCTGTCAAATCCCGTAGACAGCTAAAGCAACTCTTTTGACCCATACAAACATAAACACCTTTTTCTATAGTATGATTACCTTCAACTATGGACATCTCATAAACATATTTACTACAAGAAAATAGGCAAAATAACGATATAAAAAAAGATACAGCCCTCATTATTCTTCTAGGCAGAACTCAAGTAATTGAAATTCTTTTAATTGTGCTTTCTTAACAGAAGTTGGCTTATAATAACTTATTTCAAATGCTTTTCCATTCTCAAAATAAATTGGCAGTGAATAGTCAAAATTCAGGTAATCACCATGAAATTTAGAATCCCCCATTTTATATTTTTTGCTTGAAACTAAAAAAGGAGATTGGGTAACATCTAATTCCCAAATATCTATTTGACGATAATCTCGATCACAATGATTAATAAGACTAACCATAAATTTGTTACTATCTACGAACATTACTTTTTCTATCCGATTAACACAATGTTTTCTTAATATAGAATCTAAATAGTACAGTTGCAACTTTATGGGGGTATTCACAGAGAAACTTTCCAAAGTCTCTTTGTAAAGTTCCAAATTATCATCTAAAGTATCCAGATAAACTAAAGCCTTCTTTTCAATCTTTCCTTTTACAATCGTACCCCATTCCACAGAATACTTTAATGGGTGGGCTATGATTATTTGATTACCTTTCATATCAATGTTTTGATGAACATAATGAGACAATTCGATCCCAAGAGGCCTTTCATTCGCATAGACCTGTGATAAAACAAGATCAGATGTACTCAGTAAATAAACCTTTACACAGGCGTCTTTTTCTAGTTCATTATAGTTATAGTGAGATACTAAAGATATGCTACTATCGTCTAAAGCAAATATCCTCCGAAACCCTATATTTAATAGGATAGTGGTATCTTGAATGAATACATTTCCTCTTTGCTTAAAGATAAAGAGGGACTTGAAACTCAGTATATAGGCCTTTTCATTATGTACTAAAAAATTGGATTCTAAGGTGTTCTCAGATAATTTCAATTCTGGGCTGAGCTTAAAGGTTAATTTATCTTGACTTTTAGTTAATACATTGGTACAAGTTACAATGAACTCACTTTTGGATGAATTCTTATCAAACGATGAAAAATAATAATTTCCGTTATTCAGACAATGAAGCTTCTTAGACTTATACTGATATTTTCCAACATAGGTGTTGCCGCATAACCCAATATTAAAGCTGTTACTATCTTGAGCGTAGAGACAAAATGACAAAAAAAAGAGTTGTATTAAAAGTCCAACTCTTTTTATATTACAAGTGCAATAATTCATTGCGGTTACTCTGAAATTATTGTTATCTTATAATCCAGAGAAGTGCCTGACCAAGTAATAGTGATTTCTCCATTATGAAGAATTGTGCCACTCAAATTTCCATTATTTATTTCATTTTCGGCTAAAGTTGACAGAAAATAAACATTATAAGCAGTAGCAGACGGACCAACTACAGAAGGTGTAATTACGAATATACAATCGTCATATCCGGGATTCTGACACAACAAAGAACTTCCATCTGAATCATGATCTTCATCAACAAGATAATACCCATTTGGACCTTTATTTTCTTTAAGTATTGTGATAGGCAAACTTGCAAATGAATTGATAGATAAATAGCATGTAGCTAGTAAAAATAATAATAACTTTTTCATAAAAATAAATTAAAAATTAAAAATTGTGCCTACTCTAAAAAGCTTTTCGGCATCCGCTTACATAGTCTCAATCTTTATTTACCTAGGATGGGGATTAAGAGGTCGTTATTTACAAAGTAATAGAAAAATTATTTTAATAAGAAAGTTTTAATAAGAAAGTTTTAATAAGTCGCTATAAAATATTGATTATAAAAGCAATAAATGTAGATATCTCTAGGTATGGATGTACTTACCTGGGGAAAGGCCACTTTTGGACTACTCATTCTTTTGGGACTTTGGCTGGTAAATAGGGGGAGGTGAGATTTCTCCTAGCTGTAACTGTAGCTCTGTAATTCCAACATTATAAACTTTGTTGTAGCTAAAGTTGGTTTTGACATAATCCTCATAATAATCTTTAAGATTTACACCAGGTATCAATTTGATATTCGTATATGAATTAATCAGTAAAACTCTATTCCCTAAAAATTCTACCCAAGAACCTACAAAAGAAACTGGTATTGTACTTTCGGTAAGCACCCTATCTACATTAACTAAAAGAGGGCAAGTAATTGTATCAACACTTGGCGAATCATTAGAAATATTTGCAACCAAATAAGTCTTCACCTTCTTATCGGCTAACCTCTTTGTACACACAATCATGCTATCATTCCCATATCTCTGAGCAAAAATTATTATTGATTTCATTTTTACTTTCCCAGAACTAAGCAGGATGTTTCTCTCAAATTCATTTCTGATTGAATCTTTAAAATTCCAGTAAAGTTCCTTAGTTAACTCTTGTTCACAAGGAAAAGACAACAAACTGCATAAACTTTTAGTAATTATTGAAAATTTTTCTAAATCTATAATTGTAACTTCAGCAGATAGAGGGTTCACATAGTAGAATTTTTCGTCAAACCAATGACTCCTGTAAAAAGTAGACCTTGTATATGAATCATATAAAGGATTTGACCAAATCAGATTTGCTTCCTTATTGCCAATATCAATCTGAAATAGCAAAAGAGAATCCTTGAACCTATCACAACGAAGCAGCTTTGTCGAAGTATAAACATAGAGTTTATTAGCCCTCATGAAGGCTGAACTCCCGAAAAGATTAAATTGACCTTCGATATCTAAATAATTAGATATTTTAAAAGCTAGCTTTTCCACTCTAATCGAGAAGTAAAATCGTTGATTCAAAAAAATCTGAAATTCCGATTTACCGACCTTATACAGCGACGAGATATTAACGCTTTGTGTCTTATAAAAATTTTGCACTTCTAACGGCAAGTCAATACTCCATAATTCGTGACTTTCAACGTTTTGAATTAGCAATTTATTCTTTTCATCTGAGACCCCTACTAAAAACAGACTATCATTGATTAGAACTGGTTTCTTATAGAATATTTGACCTATTGCATTATTTTGATAGAATGTACTATCCAATTCATAATTTTCTATGAACCTAAATTTACTTTGGGCAGTCGAAGACAAATTCAAAAGAATTAGGCTAGCACAAAAAAAAACTTGTTGTGCTAGCTTAATAACTTCATTTTTACTTTGTGGGTCTAGAGCTTTTCCCATTTTTGTTCATGTGAATTTGTATTCGAGTTGAACTCCCACGTAACTTTATATGTTCTGGGCGATGACTCGCCTATCACCTGAAAAACTTGGATCTCTGTACCTGAATTAACCCCTGAAACTATCTGGGCATCTGCATGAGTAAATAAGGCTTCCATAGCTGAATAATCCGTATTATCAAATACTCCCCCGTCCCCACAGTTAGTGGCGTTTACTGACAGTGGGCAAGTTTTACATACAGTAGATGCTTCACAATAAATTATGAAATGATCATACGCATCAACACATGTCCAGTCGAACTGGCCATTAGCATTATTTTCGACGATACGATAGACAATCTTATCCGCTGAAGCATAAGAAAAAAAGGTTAAGCCAATTAACAGAAATAATAAATACTTTTTCATAAAAATTTAAAATAAATAAAATTGTGCCTACTCTAAAAAGCTTTTCGACATCCGCTTACATACTCTCAATCCTTATGTCTAGCATTCGGAGATTAAGAGGTCACTATTTACAATAGTAATAGAAAAATTATTTTAATAAGAAAGTTTTAATAAGAAAGTTTTAATAAGTCGCTATAAAATATTGATTATAAAAGCAATAAATGTAGATATCTCTAGGTATGGATGTACTTACCTGGGGAAAGGCCACTTTTGGACTACTCATTCTTTTGGGACTTTGGCTGGTAAATAGGGGGAGGTGAGCCTAGTCAAATAATGATACTATAAAAATCAAAAATTATAGGTTACGCTCTTAGCTACTACTAGAAAACCAGCTCCGTCTGCTAAAGTTAAACCACCAACCTTTCTCTTTTTTAATGTGCAACATGAGTTATTACAAGTCACTGTTGCACTGTTTCCTGTACTCACTACAGATGGCTTACATCCCGAACAGCCATCACACCAAAATGCATAACCTATACCAACCTGAGCCATAGGTAGAGTGTCACAATCTATAGGAATCCAATATACGTTATACCCAATTGGAAGTGGATCATACTCTACGAATACACTATCATTTGGCATTGACATTACGGGATAATGAAAGTCTTCTAAAACAAATGCCTTTAAACCTACATTTTCAGAATTCTGTTCTGTTGATTTATCAATACTAATATCTCCATTAGAGTTACGGGTTATCGTTAGGCTAATTACTAAGTTGAGGTCATTATTAGATGCTGATTTTATTTCAGTTACGACATTGGAATTACTAAGCGTTCTAGAAACTGTAAAACCAAAGAAAGTTACTATAACTACTAGGAAGAATACTTGAATACTACTTTTCATAAAAATTTAATTAAGATAGTTAACTGAAGAAGCTACAATATAAACGCCACCACCACCATTATCTGCTGATCCCAACCCTGACCAGCCACTTACTAACCTACATATTCCAGAACACGTATTATTACAATAAAGATTCGCAATATTTGGTGCACTCATCATTACAGATAAATCACAAGTCGAGTTTGCGTCGCAGTCACTTCCAATACAATAAAATGTAACAGAACCACCTCCATTTTGAATAGGTGGATTGTCAAGTTCTATGGGGACCCAATAGAGTTCTTGTCCTGAAGGAATTCCATTCACTGTGATTATAGCATTGTTGCCCGCTGTACTAGAATTTAAGTTCACACCATCACCTAAAATTGACTGCTGAATAATATCAGTCTGAGAAAAGGGAGCAGTAGTTTTTGAAATACTCGCTTGACCAGTTGAGCTAATAACTATATCCAAGGCAACAATTTCCGTTCCATCTGCACTCAATGACTTGACTTGATAAGAACTTGTTGGTTTCATCTCAAAACCCGAGAACATTACAATACTCACTATAAAAACAATAAGAATACATGACTTTTCAATAAGTTTATTATTCATAAGAAATCTGTTTTAAACCAATTAAATTCTGTCTACCAAAAAAACGTGTAGACATCCGCTTACATACTCTCAATCCTTATGTCTAGCATTCGGAGATTGAGAGGTCACTATTTACAAAGTAATAGAAAAATATTTTTAATAAGAAAGTTTTAATAAGAAAGTTTTAATAAGAAAGTTTTAATAAATCGCTATAAAATATTGATTATCAAAGTGATAAATATTAACAAATGTAGATATCTCTAGGTATGGGGCACCTCACTTAAATATTCGCTTATCACTAGATAGGCTTTCGGTCTTGGTACAGGGCTGCTTCTTATTAGCCGCAGTGCAGTAACCTCCGCCTGGCATTGTTACTGGGCCTTCTAGTGCAGAACACACAGTACATGTGAGCAATATTTTATTTACAGGTTCATACAATGTTCCATCTACTAGCACAAGGAGTATTGCCCCTTTTATTGTGCTGTCAGCATTGCTAGCTGTGAGCTGGTAGTACCCTTCACTGTTTAGAGTGATTTCTAATTCTACGAATGTGGCTTCTATACTACTTGTCTCCTTCAGATACTTCTGCCAATCTTCTTTTATCTTCACCTGATTATAGGTTATCTCTAGCTTTTCACCCACCACACGTCCAATTGGCTTATCATAGAAGGTGTCTTTCCCACTTACACCTATGATATCTATTGGCTTATAATTTTGCACTGCAGGCGGTGAAATATCGACATCTTCTGAGTTTAATAATTTGCGAGCTAGTACATCTATAATATAGCCTTGCTGCAATGTGAGTAGGGCCATTTCAAACTCACCTTGCCTATAGCTAAATGTTACATCTTCTCTTTTAGTAAGACTTATCCAGCAAGAGAAATCCTTGGCAGATTCGCCTACTAAGGATGAATAATCGAAGATAGGCTCAGCACTTTGGTCTGTAATTCTGCCCATTACCATTTGGGTAGCCGTATCTAGCCAAACTTCTGATTCTGCTAATTTTACACTATTTTGTTGAGCTACAGCAGATAATCCTGGAACCAATAAACATACTAGAATAAATAGGGTCTGTTTTGTTTTCATACTTCCAAAGGTAGTGAATTATAGTCGTGGTGCATTATGTACTCCTCTATTCACTATTAAAAAACCATTACCTTATTATATTTGCCGTCTCATACATGATACGATCAATGACTGGCTACGGTATGGCCGAAAAACATACTACCGACTACAGCGTGAAGGTAGAGCTGCGGAGCCTTAATGGTAAGTACCTAGACCTAAACCTGCGAGTACCTCGGTTTTTAATGTCTAAGGAAATAGAAATACGCAATACCTTTGGTAAGCAGATAGAGCGTGGTAGTGCTACTCTTAGTATCAATGTAGTAAAGCATAAGATAAGCGAGAATGACATACAGGTAAACGATGCCTTGGCGTCTCAGATCTATAAGAAACTTACTAGTCTTAGCGAAAAACTGAATGCCCCACAGCACGATATCTTTCGTATCACCACTATGATGCAAGACGTAGTCTATCAGGACGAGGAGCAACTAGATGCTGAGCTCTATACACTAGTAAAAGAGGTAGGCGAGTTAGCCTACGCAGATTTTGATGCCTTTAGACTAAAAGAAGGTGAGGGACTGCGGGCTGTATTAAAATCATATTCTCAAAATATAGCAGCTGGCATACCTAAAATAGAGGTGCTAGAACCTATCCGTACTGAAAGTACTAAGGAGCGTCTTCAGAAGAATCTAAAACAACTAGTAGACGACGAATCTTTTGATAAAAATCGTTTTGAGCAAGAGCTTATTTACTACTTAGAAAAGTATGACATAAACGAAGAAAAGCACAGACTGCAGGCACATTGCGACCACTTTTGCGAAGCTTTAGATAATAACCCAAAAGGTAAATCACTCAACTTCATAGCTCAAGAAATGGGCAGAGAGATAAATACCCTAGGTAGTAAAGCAAACCACGCTGGCATACAAAAAGAGGTAGTAGCTATGAAAGAAGAGCTAGAAAAAATAAAAGAACAGGCATTAAATCTGCTATGACCATAAATCAACCACAGATGACTGAAAAAAAACAGCAAGGCTCCATACAAGACTACACTAAACAAGGTAAGCACAAGCTAGTAGTATTTTCTGCACCTAGCGGCAGTGGCAAGACTACGGTAGTGCGTCATTTGCTAGATGTGATGCCAGATTTAGAGTTTAGCATTAGTGCCACTACTCGCCCTATACGGGCTGGCGAAAAACACGGACATGACTATTATTTTTATACCAACGAAGATTTTCAGGCTGCTATAGAAAACAATGCATTCATAGAGCACGAAGAAGTATACCAAGGTGTATACTATGGCACACTAAAGTCTGAAGTGCAGCGTCTATGGGAGGCAGGAAAGACGGTAATCTTTGACCTCGATGTAGAAGGAGGTCTCACTATCAAAAAATATTATGGAGGGCAAGCACTTGCTTTATTCCTAAGACCCCCTACTGTGGATATTCTGATAGATAGACTACGTAGCAGAAACACCGAAACCGAAGAACAACTTGCAGTACGAATAGCCAAAGTACATAGCGAACTAAAATTTGAACAACTGTTTGATAAAGTTATTGTTAACGATGTGTTAAGTGATACCTTTGTAAACGCAGAAAACGTAGTTGCAAGTTTTTTAAAAGCAGAAGATTAGAATGAAGGTAGGATTATTTTTTGGGTCTTTTAACCCTATACATCACGGACACTTAATAATTGGACAGTACATGCTAGACCAAGCTAAGCTCGATGAAGTATGGTTTGTGGTTTCTCCGCAAAATCCTTTGAAAAAAGGAAAAGACATAATGGATGCCGACCATAGACTGAATATGGTAAAGCTAGCCATTAAAGGTAATGATAAGTTTAGAGTAGAAGATGTAGAGTTTAGTATGCCTATACCTTCTTACAGTGCATATACACTAAAGAAAATCAAAGAAATGCACCCTAAGACTGAGTTTCAGTTGATACTAGGTACCGATAATCTGCAACACTTAGAAAAGTGGAAGGATCACGAAGAAATACTAATGGAGTACGAAATTCTATCTTATTTCAGAGAGGGTTTCCCAGGTGGCGAGTTTGCCAAAAATCAAAAAGTACGCGTAATGAAAGGTCCTATGCTGAATATATCTGCTAGCTATGTGCGTGGTCTTGTGCGTATGGGCCGAAGTATAAAATACCTAGTGCCTGAAGAGGTGGCTAAGTATATGAATACTAAGATGAAACCAGAGTAACACTCTTGTCAAAAAGGCTCACTTCTAGCGAGCCTTTTTTATTGGATTATTTTTGAGTATTGAGAAAATCATTGAAAGGAGGAGTGTTCCTTTTCCTTCCTATCAATATCAAATCACTCCATCTGAAGTGGGATTCCCACTTATAGCCTACTACGATAAACGTGGAAATTTGCTGACCCGTTCCCTACTTTATTGATTCTTAGCAGAATATCTAATTACAAGATTTTTTGCATAATTAAAAAGGGCTTGCCAATGGCAAACCCTTTTTAATTATGCGTTTATAAATACTCTTATTCTCCTGTCTCCTCTTCACCCTTCACCTCTTCTAAAACAGCGTCAACATCTGATTTCTCTTCTGCTACTGCTACTATAGGTAGTATAGGTTCTTTAGCCTTAGCTACTGCATCACTAGCACTCATTCCAAATATTTTCTCTAGGTCTTCCTTGAATATGACTTCTTTTTCTAAAAGTTGATCTGCTAGAGCAAGTAACTTATCTTTATTTTCAGATAGTATTTTGATGGCACGTGCATACTGCTCGTCTGTGAGTTTCTTAATCTCATCATCCATTAGTGCAGCTTGCTTCTCACTAAATGGCTTGCTAAATCCTTGATCCATATTATAGTACGATACATTACCTATCTTGTCATTAAGACCATAGATACTTACCATAGCCATAGCTTGCTTGGTTACTTTTTCTAAGTCACTTAGAGCTCCAGTAGAAATCTTATCAAACACCACTTTCTCCGCTGCTCTGCCACCTAGGGTAGCACACATCTCATCTAGCATCTGCTCTGTACGTGTAATCTGACGCTCATCTGGTAGATACCATGCCGCACCTAAACTTCTACCTCTAGGAACTATAGTTACCTTAATGAGTGGGTGAGCGTGCTCACACATCCAGCTAATGGTAGCGTGACCTGCTTCGTGCACAGCTACCGCACGTTTTTCCTCTGGAGTGATAATCTTATTTTTCTTTTCTAATCCTCCAATAATACGATCTACAGCATCTAAGAAATCTTGTTTCTCAACTTGCTTTTTATCGTATCTAGCAGCTATAAGTGCCGCTTCGTTACACATGTTAGCTATGTCTGCTCCACTAAAACCGGGTGTTTGACGTGCTAAGAAATCTACATCTAGATCTTTTTCTGCTTTAATAGGTTTTAGATGTACTTCAAATATCTCGCGACGCTCATTGAGGTCTGGCATATCTGCATATATCTGACGGTCAAATCTACCGGCTCTAAGTAATGCAGAGTCCAAAATATCCACTCTGTTAGTTGCTGCGAGCATTATAACCCCAGTATCAGTACCAAAGCCATCCATCTCGGTAAGCAGTTGGTTTAGTGTATTCTCACGCTCATCATTTCCGCCTTGCATTGCATTTTTACCACGAGCTCTACCTATGGCATCTATCTCATCTATAAAAATAATACACGGGGCTTTTTCTTTAGCTTGTTTAAAAAGATCACGCACTCTACTAGCTCCTACTCCTACAAACATCTCCACGAAGTCTGAACCTGAAAGTGAAAAGAAAGGCACATCAGCCTCACCTGCTACTGCTTTTGCTAGCAATGTTTTACCCGTACCTGGAGGGCCTACTAGTAGTGCTCCTTTAGGTATCTTACCTCCCAAATCAGTATATTTCTTAGGGTTTTTAAGGAAATCTACAATTTCCATCACCTCTTCTTTAGCTCCTTCTAGTCCGGCTACGTCCTTAAAGGTTACGTTTACTTTGGTATCCTTATCAAAAAGTTGAGCCTTAGACTTACCGATACTGAAAAGTTGACCGCCTCCTCCTGCACCGCCTCCGCCGCCCATACGACGCATTATAAACATCCATATAAGTCCGAAAATTGCCACATAAAGTAGGATCTGAACTAATGGACTATCGAATATGCTCTGCTCTATAGACCATGAAACCTCAAAGCGTTGACTGGCTGGCAAGTCTACCTGAGCTTGCTGCACCTTCTCGTCAAACTTATCTTCAGGTCCTATGTCAGATAGAAAGTACGTTGGACTTAGGTCCGTTGACCCAAATTTACTTTCACTTACATCTTTTTTATACTCAGTAGCTTTCTTAGCGTCGTCCGTTAAATAAATTTCAGCTTTACTTCTATTGACTACTTTAATCTTAGCAACGTCACCAGATTTAATCATTTTTAGAACTTCGCCAGTTGATTTTTTCGTGCCGCTACCGGGATTTAAAAAAGTTAACCCTAAAAACGCTACTGCTAAAATGGCATATATCCAAACAGGATTAAACTTAGATTTTGGTCCTTTTGGCTTTTTGTTGTCAAAAGGATTTGGGGTATTGTTCTGATTGTTAGGCTTATTGCCTTTTTTTTGTTCGTTCGACATTGAATCGTTTTAGTCTTTACAAGAATAATGATACAACCACTATGCCACCTAATTAGTTCTTTTGTTTTCAGACATTTGTCGGCATTATGCCCGATTTTATCAGAAGCTCTGCAGTATTGACATCACTATCTCCTCTTTTGGTGGCAGATTTTTTTATCTATTGCACCACATTGTAAAGACTTGTATGTTTGCCCCCACTAAAATTACAAAAGCACATGTACGAAACTTTACAAGCCAAATTAAAGCAAGAAATATCCGACATAAAAGAAGCCGGACTTTATAAAAAAGAGCGAATAATTACCACACCTCAAGGTGCTGATATAAAAACTGATTCCGCAGGTGATGTAATTAATTTTTGTGCTAATAACTACCTAGGACTTAGCTCACATCCTAAGGTGATACAAGCTGCTAAAGATGCTATAGATACACATGGCTACGGTTTAAGTTCTGTACGATTTATCTGCGGTACACAAGACATACACAAAGAACTAGAACGTAAAATATCTGCGTACTTGGGTACGGAAGACACTATCCTTTACGCTGCTGCTTTTGACGCTAATGGAGGCTTATTCGAACCTCTTCTTGATGCAGAAGATGCTATCATCTCAGATGCTCTAAACCACGCTAGTATTATAGATGGTGTGAGACTTTGCAAAGCACAACGATACAGATACCTGCACAATGATATGGAAGATCTGGAGACGCAACTTATAGCTGCTCAGGCTCAGCGAAATCGTGTGATTGTAACAGATGGTTCATTCTCTATGGACGGTACTATAGCTCAACTGGATAAGATAGTAGCACTAGCAGAAAAATACAATGCAAGTGTAATGATAGACGAATGCCATAGTTCTGGTTTTCTAGGAAAAACAGGACGTGGTACACATGAGCACTGTGGAGTGATGGGTAAAATAGAAATAATCACAGGTACTCTAGGCAAAGCACTAGGTGGTGCAAGTGGTGGATTTACTTCTGGTAAAAAAGAAATAATAGAAATGCTTCGTCAGAAAAGTCGTCCCTATCTATTTTCTAACACGCTAGCTCCAAGTATAGTAGGTGCTAGTATAGCAGTATTAGATATGCTAAGTGAAACTACAGAGCTTAGAGATAAGCTGGAATACAATACCACTTATTTCCGTGATAAAATGACAGAAGCTGGTTTTGACATCACACCTGGTGTGCATCCTATAGTTCCTTTGATGCTGTATGATGCTAATATAGCTCAAGAAATGGCTGCTAAAATGCTAGAAGAAGGCATATTCGTAGTAGGATTCTATTTCCCTGTAGTGCCTAAAGGTAAAGCAAGAATACGCGTACAACTTTCTGCTGCTCACGAGCAACATCACATAGACAAAGCCATTGCTGCGTTTGTGAAAGTGGGTAAGGAGATGGGAGTTATTAGTTAGTTGGGTAAAGAGTTGGTAGATACCGTGCTCCTTTATCTACGTAATGCCATACCAGAAGGAATAAACAGGGGTATAAGTGCCAAGCGTCTAGATCAGATTTTCGAGGAGAAGAAAAATGAAATGAAAGCTGATGGGCGTCTCATTCTGTAGATAAACCCCTCACTCCAACTTCCTCATCACCTCATCCAAAAATGAACTTACCCAAGCGGCGTATTGGGTTCCTGATGGGTGCAAATCATCTTTGGCTCTAAACTCTGCGTTAGTCTCTGCTTCTAATGAGATATCTGTAATATTATAAAAGTCTATTCCGTATTCTTTGCAGATGGTCTTGCTCCTAGCATTAAATAATGCCAAGTCTCTTGTGATTTCTTCCTTCTTATCTGCCCCAAAAGGTGTGTAACCATAGTTAGGAATGGAAACAACAAAAACGTGATCATTCTCCCCACCTGAATACTTGATAGCACTATCTAACAAACTACGGAAGTCTCTTTCAAAATCTGCTATTGGCTTTCGTTGATACTGATTATTGACTCCAATGAGCAGAGAGACAACATCATACGTTTCATCTAAATCGGCACGTTCTATTCCTCCTTGTAAATCGTCTGTACGCCACCCGTTTTGAGCTATAATCTTAACTAGCAGCGAATCTCCCGTTTTAGCTAGTATGCTATCTGCTAGCTGATTAGGAAAGTTTTCTGAAAAGACAACCGAAGTTCCGATAGTATAGCTATCTCCAAGGGATAGATATGTTTTAGAGGTGGCACTTACTCCCTCTTTTGCCATGAGGTTTACCTCTGTAGTAGAGGAACAACACATAACGCCAAAAGCGAAAAATACTGTTAAAATATGCTTACACATGAATTCAAAATTAACCATTTAGAAAGTGTCTAGTCATTAGAGAGCAAAAGCTATTCTTATATTCGCTCTACTTACAAGATATCATGACTGATCTAGACATAGCCCAAAAAGTAAAAATGCAGCACATCAACGAAATTGCTGCCAAGCTAAATATTGACCAAGATGACCTAGAGCAATACGGAAAATACAAAGCCAAGTTGCCTCTAAATCTCATCAATGAAGACAAAATAGCACAGAGTAATTTAATACTGGTAACAGCACTTACTCCTACTCCTGCAGGCGAGGGGAAAACGACTGTATCTATAGGCCTGAATGAAGGTCTAAACAAAATAGGCAAGAAATCTGTGGTAGTACTTCGTGAGCCATCACTAGGTCCTGTGTTCGGAATAAAAGGTGGAGCAGCTGGTGGCGGCCACTCACAGGTAGTACCTATGGAAGATATCAATCTTCACTTTACTGGAGATTTTTCGGCTATAGAAAAAGCAAACAACCTACTAAGTGCTTTAATTGATAATAATATTCAGAGTAAAACGCGTAGCCTAGGCATAGATCCACGTACCATTATTTGGAAACGAGTGATAGATATGAATGACCGTGCTCTACGTGATATCACTATCGGTCTAGGTGGTACAGGAAATGGAATTCCTCGTCAAGATGGATTTAATATCACTGCTGCTAGTGAGGTGATGGCGATACTTTGTATGGCTAAAGATATAGACGATTTGAAGGAGAAGCTAGGCAACATATTCATAGGATATACGATGGATAGAAAGCCGATATACGCTCGTGATCTGAATGCTGAAAAGGCAATGACATTGCTTCTGAAAGATGCCATCAAACCTAACCTAGTACAAACACTAGAGCATAACCCTGCTATCATTCACGGTGGACCTTTTGCTAATATTGCTCAAGGAACTAACACCATCATAGCTACTAAAATGGGAATGAGTTTATCAGACTACGTAGTGACAGAAGCTGGTTTTGGTGCTGACTTAGGTGCAGAGAAATTCTTAGATATAAAATGTGGATACGGAGGACTAAAACCTAAAGCAGTAGTGATAGTAGCTACTATCAGAGCTCTTCGCCATCACGGTGGGTCGCCAAAAGAAGAATATAATGATGCTAACTTAGATAGAGTAAAAGCAGGTTTTGTAAATCTAGAAAAGCACATCGAAAATATGGGCAAATTTGGTCTACAAAGAGTTGTGGCTATCAATAATTTCTATACCGATAGCCAAGAAGAAATAGACTGGCTCATAGAGAAATGTGCTAGCATAGGCGTAAAGGCGGTACTAAGCAAAGGATGGGCAGAAGGCGGAAATGGAACCGCTGAACTAGCCAAAGCAGTAGTAGCAGAGATAGAAAGTGGCAAGAGCAACTTCCAAAAACTATACGACTGGGATGCTCCTGTAAAAGACAAAATAGAAAAGATAGCCAAAGAGATATACGGAGCAGACGGAGTAGACTATACTGCTGACGCGAACAGCGGCCTAAGGACCATCGCTAAGCTAGGACTGGACCACTTGCCTATCTGTATGGCCAAGACTCAAAAATCATTCTCAGATAACGATAAACTACTCGGTAGACCTACAGGATTCCGTATCACAGTGCGTGAGTTCGAGATAGCTGCAGGTGCAGGATTTCTTATTCCTATACTCGGCAATATGATGCGTATGCCAGGACTTCCTGCTGTACCAGCAAGTGAGGGTATGGACATCGATAATAACGGTGTCATTACTGGATTGAGTTAACATAATGAGAAAATACTATTTTCTAATAGCGATACTCTCACTCTTAGTTTCATCATGCAGTCAATCACCTAAAGAGGTAAATGCTGCGGATGGAAAGCAAATGGAGTCAACCCTTCCTGAGTTTTCGGATGATGAGAAAAAATTCTCAGACGAGCACTATGCCATTGCTACAAAGGCTATCACAGCTTTGAAAAATAAGGATTATGCAACGCTAGAAAGCTATGCTGTAAAAGAATTTTTGCCTTCAGAAGGATTTGAAAGTTTAGATTTCATGGTATCTATTGCAGATTTTATTGGGGACAAAGAGTTGCCCAGTAAAGAGTCTGTGCAGCTCAAAATAGGCCGCAATAGTTATAAGGGAAAGAAGATTCCATTCAAATCTTATGCATTTCCATTTTACATTATGGAAAAAGAGGATACTACTGGTAGATCAACAGTAGTTGTCACCTTTTCTGACGGGATACAGGAGAATAAAATTGCTAATTTTTCTTTTAAGGATTATTAGGAGAGTTAGAGAAATACTAATATTCTCTTTTTAAAATGCTTTTTGTTGCCCTTAACTTACGTTTTGCAGTCCAGTTAAAGAATTAGTATATCAATAGACTATCTGACCTCTCTATTTATTGATATTTTAATGCTTTCTAAGACTTTGTTTAAATCATATCCCTTTTTTACATAAATCAAGTGACATCCATTGTCTAAGCAAAGTTGCTTCTTGCGTGCATCTCTTTCCTTTGTTAATTTAAAGGCTTGTTCACCTCCAAAGAACTCCACAGGTTGATAATGTTGAAGTCCTTGATATTCTAAAGCAATATTTTTCTCAGGGATAAAGACATCTAGGTGTTGCCTTCCTAGCCATTCTGGATGAGCATGTTGCTGAACTTCATATTTGTTGAATGCCTTTGAAATCTCATAGAATAATTGAGTTTCACTAATCCACCCTTCTCCTATCTGGGAAATTCCGTTATTCGCTCTGAATAAGTTCTCTGCTTCTCTTACTAGAATTTGGGCTTGACTATATATTGCGTTAACATAAACATGAGGCGTTTTATTTATGTACCCACTTTTAATTTGACTATCGTCTATATAGCGAGAATTTTCATAGACGTCATTATTATCAAAGAATTGTTTATAATATTCAAGGTCTACAATATTGTTCTCTGCTTTATATGGATCTCCTTTATGAATAAAGTTTTCCATAAACCTCATGCCACGTTCAATTTCGTACTTTTTAAGGACCTCATTGACAAATGGAATGATTTCCTCTGAATGTGCTTCCCCAAGCGAAGTTAATCCTCCCCAACCTAGCCTCATAAACTTATATCCTGAAAGAATGTGCCTATTCAATAAAACTTCATATTTTATTATTGTCCATATATCTAACATAGAATTCTCCTCTAAAAGCTTAAACGACACCTCATACTCACCTTTATCTTCGTAAAATTCAATCACAGAATCTATAGGGAAATCCCGAGACTTAGGATAGTGTTTTGTTAACTTGGCGAACTTTTCTTTAACTGATTCTATTCCTTTATTCTCATATAAGCATTGCATTAAATCATTTTGCAGTTCATAATGCAGTATGTATGCATAATTATCACTCCCCTCTAGATCGTAACAAACTCCATTTTCAAATGAGGTCTTGAATTCATTATAAAATGCTTGATGATGAATACTGGATTGGAATAATTCAGCATATGAATAGACATACGGTTCTCCACCCCAAAGAGGAATCAAACCCGAATACTTTTTTAAGTATTTATTTTGTTCTGGGTAACTATATTTCTTATTTGCCTCCCAATATCTAACATTACCTTCTACCTCAACTCCACTTATGTCCGTTAGTTCCATACATTCTACAGGCAGAAAAAGGTCTCCTTTAACCTTTTTCAAAGAGCCTAAAGAACGAATTTTCGTGTCCCTAAAACTGCAATGTCCTCCAACAAATTCTAGTTTCCCTAAGTCCTCGACATTTGAATACCTTAAGTTTAGATTTCCCATAACTGAGGTTAATTCCCCTAAAGAGATGAGTTCTGAATAAACTTTTTTACTACTTATCCAAAAATCACCTCGCACTTCTGTAAGCTTCCCCCAAAATAGTACTGTTAAAGAGTAGAAAAAAGTAATTAAATTTAACGGCACAAAAAATGAGAAAAAGTAAGTTTACACCGCATCAGATTGCGAAGATTTTAAAGGAGTTCGAAG
>Ga0209390_10002469_pt1 | contig 32330 bp, 25 predicted proteins | sample BON01_FD_187212 | JGI IMG/M metagenome (GOLD analysis project Ga0209390, IMG submission 187212) | Freshwater microbial communities from Lake Bonney liftoff mats and glacier meltwater in Antarctica - BON-01 (SPAdes) (version 2) | ecosystem: Environmental > Aquatic > Freshwater > Ice > Glacier...
GCAGCTTGATTGATGGCCCGCCTGCGATGGACAGGAAAACGTCATTTGAATGTACCATCACACTCTTCATTGCTGGGAACAACAACTTATTAGTTGTCCTAGTTGTTGAACAACTATTAGTTGTGAGTAGTTGTCGCGTGGTGGAAAACATGCACAACTAATAGTTGTCCTAGTTGCGCTCGATCACGGTCATGCACAACTAAAAGTTGAGTTAGTTGTCCCTCCTGGAGATCATGCACAACTAATAGTTGAGTTAGTTGTCCCTCCTGGAGATCATGCACAACTACAACTAAAGGCACAACTATGACAACTAATGACAACTAATTCAACTTTTTAGTTGTGCATGCCTTTTTCGCAGAAAAGTTGTCCAACGTGTGCCTCGAACGCAACAGTTACACGATGAAAGTGAAAACAAAAATTCAAAAATTGACAACATATCCACAGTGGTTGGTTCTTCGTACGTGCGTCATCTCCTACGGCAGATTTTCCTGCGACTGTACTCATTATGTACATTCCCCCCTGCTGCTCCCGCGCCTTTAATCCTTCTTTCGGTACCTTGCCAACACGCCATAGTTGAAGACGATGCCAATGAGGATGAACTGGAACACAATGATAAGGATCAGACAGGCTTTGTGCCGGATGGCTCGCAGGTGCATGTTGTTCATCACTTGCCGCGCCGAGCGCGTGAACCAACTAGTTTCTTGGACCTGGATTGGAGGGAGAAGAGGAAAGACATACAACGGTATTAGTGCCAGCCTTAGGAAACCCAAGTGATCCGCAACTCTCCCTTTTCAGCGCGTACCTGTTCGGATGCCCGCACCAGCTGTTCCCTCTGCGATTCCATTTGATTGATGATGCCGTCGCCTTTGTGCATGCGCGTGTTTGGGGTTGTGTGACGGTGAGATATGGTTGCGTATAGCTTCTTCGACACCCTCATTTCACCAAATCCTCTTACCAATGTGCTCTGTCTCGCCCACCACCCGTCTGGCGTCGTGTAGCTGCTCCGTGGACCTATGTGAGGGCGGATAAATGAATGGGATGGCGAGTAAGCGGCGTGTCGCACAAAAAATGATATTCTTTGAGAAAGCGCGGACTCTTTCTTACCCTCTTGCCCCATCCTCTTTCTGGATGACACCCTCCTTGAACCATCCACCTACCGCATGAGACGCTCCGAGGCACCCTTAACCTTGCCGCTGCCCGGCGCTTGCTGCAGCAGGATGCGCTTCTCAGCCGTGGCTTTCGCGCTCCCGAAATTCCGCCGGAGTGCGTTCAAGTCGTTGCGAAACTGAGAAACCTGAAGGACCAGAGAGTAGGAGGAGGGATTATCAGGTCTAAGTTCGTAGAAATCAGTTCAAAGAATTGGGCAATGACCAAGGTGCACCAAAATGACAAAGGACGTCCCAAATGAAACCGAATGCCTTGGACTACCCTACCACCTTATGCCCCTTCTTCCAACCCGTCCCGTCCTCTTCTACCTTGTCTCGATACGTCCTCTTGTCGGCCGCGCTCGTGCTCCGGAGCTCCACCTCCAAGGCTTTGACCTGTCGTAATGTGGTGTGGGGCATGACGAAAGTGGGTCTCAAGCACCTCAAGGCCCATCCTCCTCGCCTCCATCTCTCTAGGCTACATGGTGCCGCGCATGATGAAGATGGGTCTCACGCCCTCCAAGGCCACTTTCCCCTCCTCTACGCTGCGTGTCTGGATGTGCACGGTCGCCCCCCATGCACTCGAAAGAAATGCTTACCTGTCCCTCGGCCTCGGCAAGGTCCATGTCCACCTCTGCGAGGATGCGCGACAACGTGGACGGCGCCATCGTCGGCGTGGAGTTGCGGGTGACGCTACTGCCCATGCTCCCCAGCTCATTGATGCCCTTGTTGATCGCGCGGCTGAGGCGATAGTATTCCTCCTCCATGCGCTTGTGGGCTTCCTCCATGACCATGACAACAATACTAGGTCGTGGGCGGCTGCTTTGCGGGTCGTCGTGCTGTGACAGTTGTGCTGCTGGCTGCTGCGCCTGGCGCTGCTTCGTCGTCCCGCTCCTGCTGCTGCTGCTCCTGCTGCTAGTGGTGCTCAGTGCCCGTTGCTGCCCTGTCTGTGTGCGTGTGTGTGTGGGCTCTTGAGTGAGGGAGGGTGGTTCAAAAATGATTGAAAGAGACCTCCTGCTGTGCAGCGTTCATCCCATCTTCCCCTCGACTTGCACTTCCAAAGCAATGACTTTCTCGAGCCAACAGGCCGCGGGCACCGTGGGAATGCTTGCAGGCGGTACGTGGGGGTGTGTGCCAGGGTTTGAGCGTGGCTGTACGTCTTGATTTCGCCCCTGCTTTTTGCAATCCATAGATAGCAAGGCCTATGCCTCACATCATCACGATCGGCGCCCGACTTTCTTCTTTTTGTGTGTGCTGCCTTTTTTGGGTGCTGCTGCCCTGCGCTCTTGCCAACCTTTGGGCGTGGTGCAGGCACTGGTGCTTGTGTGTGGACGCTGACCCTTTCACTATGCACTCCCCTTCCCACCCGGACTCAAAGCAAATAACGACACAGGCAAGCAAGACGACGCCCCCGACTGAGCGAGGAGACAGAAGTCGTGCCTGGTCAATCAAGAGCTTGCAGGAAGGGGACAAGCCAACGTGGCAGCAGCGACGAAGTAGCGTGCCTGGTCAATCAAGGACAGCAGCAAGGGGACAAGGCAACGTAGCAGCAACAACGAGTAGGCAGCGCTCGGCTATGTGGTGAGCACACGGCGGAGTGTATGAAGAGCAAGAAAAGCAGCTCTACCCCAGCTGCCGGGGAGGACAGTAAGAAGACGGGCAGCAGCAACGCACCACGTCCCAACAGCCTTCGAAGCTTCGACTTGCGCAGCATCAGGTCCTCAATGAAGGGCGTCTTCTCTCGGCGGTCCGACGCGGCCAGTGGCGACAGCAGCAGCAGTAAGAGTGGCGGCGATGGAGCTGGGGGCGGTGGCGGGTTCTTGAAAACCTCAAACGCAGACGGGCCAGAAGACAACCGGCAAGACAACCGGCTGGAGGCCTCGTCAACCACGACGGAGACCTCTGCTACTGTGAGCGCTAGTGTAACGCTCCTGTCCGTCTTCCGGGCTGCCAGCACAAGCGACGCGGGATCCGAGAAGGCAGAGGCCTCTTCGCCGGCGGGAGGGAGTGGGCCATCCTCGTCCGGTGGTCCAAGCGGGCAGGTGGAGGCGGCAGGGTCCGACAAGGCAGGACAAGCACCAGCACAGCAGCAGACTCAGCAACCACCGCCACCACCACCACCACCACCAATTGTGCAGGAAGGAGAACAAGCGAGAGGCGGTGGAGAGGAAGGCGAAGGGCTGGCGAGCTTGGTCGGCGCGGGGAGCGAGCAAGTAGTGCGGAGACTGGAAAAATCCGCCTCCTTTCTTGCCGCGGCTGCCGGAGGTGCGGCTGCGTCATTGACGTCCTTGATCGGCTCGTCGCCCAGCCAGCGTCCGCGTCGCCGCTCTGAAAACGACAAAAAGCCAGCAGTAGCGCCGACGAACGAGCGGGTGGCCACCATCATGGAGCTGGCCGAGCTGGAAGAAAACGCGGCGAATCACGGCGGCGACGGATGCCTGCTCGACCCCGCCTTGCTTGCCTCCTACGATGGTACGGAGACGCTGTCTCGCAATCACCCCGTCTTTGAGATGATCAGGCAGCGATCACACGTCGTGGGCAAAGCGAGCGGAGACGCCTTCGGGCCTCGGAAGGAGAGTGCGGGGACGGAGGTCGGCAATAGCGGCGCAGGCGCAGGCGGGGATGGAACCAAGGTCGAAAGGCTTGCCTCCTCCAACTCGTCCTCGTCTTCCCTCTCCTCGGCCACCGGCTCCTCCTCTTCCGGGCCCCACCAGCATAGCAGTGTCTGCGGGGCGTCTTGCTCGCTCAAGCCGGGCAGTACCGAGGCCAGTAGCAGTGGCAGCAACAACCTGAATGTCAGCAGCAACACCACCACAGGCAACGACGGCGAGCTGCTGGAAGCGACAGCCGCGGCCCCAGTGCAAGAGGAGGCCTACACGCCGTTCGCGGCCCGGAAGAAGACGGAGTACCACTACGGGTACGTTGAGAAGCTGGTGCTCAAGTTCACGACCTACTCGCAGAACAACGAGGAGTCGGCCTTCGTCATCGGCAAGGCCGGGGGCACCATCGGCCGGGACTCGAGCAACACGGTCTCCGTGCCCTCAGACATGACGCTGCAGAAGGAGTGCCACGCCGTCATCGGGCACAAGGCCGGCAGCTTCTTCCTCAAGAACCAGGGCAGCACCCACTGCGCCGCCATCAGAATAGGCACCGAGCCCTGCCTCCGCGACTGGCCCTTGGTGCTCGGCGCCACCTTCTCGGCCGGCAACTCCATCTTCGTCGTCAAGGAGCTGACGGGCGGCGAGCTGATTGCCGAGGTCATCGACGGGCCTCTCAAGGGCGAGCGGCGGAAGGTGGGCCAGAAGGGCGCCACGCTGGGTCGCTCTCCCGAGAACACCCTCAGCATTGCGGACCCCGAGCTGTCCCGCCGCCACTCCCGCATTGAGTACAACGACAAGGACGGCAAGGTACGAAAGGAGTGGAGGGGGGTGGGATGGAATTGTGGCGTGGGGGCTAATAGGGGAAAGAGAAGGTTCACACTCATCCATTTCGTTCACTCACACACACCTCCTCCTCCTCCTCTCCCTCCCTCAGTATTACCTGTCGGACGTGGGCTCCACCAACGGCACCTACATGCAGCTCGCGGGGCCCTACGCCAAGGTCTTCCACCTCTCACTCGGGTACGTACTGTGACAGACACGGAGGCTTAGGAGTGAGGGTGACGATGTGATTTAAGTACGACCAGTCCTTCCCCCTTTGGTGTCAACTCCCTGCCTGTTTAAGTCTCTCCTTTGGGCCGCACTGACCACTCCTCTCCCTCTTCCCTCCCTCCTCCCTTTCTTCCGGCGCAGTGACGAGATCATGGTGGGCCGCACGGGCTTCTCGATCAACCGGTACGACTACGGCATCAGCGAGGAGCGAGGCCGGCGCAAGACGATGGAGGACCACACCCTCGTCATCCAGGACCTGGGCGTGCGGGCCCTCAAGCGCTTCGGCCTGGCCCCGCAGACCTTCGCCGCGGTCTTCGACGGGCACGGCGGGGAGGAGGCGTCGGCCTACCTGGCCAGGTACCTGCACGTGAACCTGATGGAGTCGCTGGAGCGGCGCTTCGGGGCGGTGCCGGGCGGGAAGCTGCCGGGCACGGAGGAGGTGGACGAGATGGTCAAGGCGGCGGTGCTGGAGGCCTTCCACAAGACCGACAGCGACTTCCTGACCAAGGGCAACGTGGACGCGGGCAGCACGGCCAACACGGTCCTGATCATGGGCCGGCGCGTCTATTCCTGCAATGTGGGCGACTCGCGCACCATCATCAGCCGGGAGCAGAAGCTGCTGCTGTGCTCCAACGACCACAAGCCCGCGCGGGAGGACGAGGCGCGGCGCATCCGGGAGGCGGGCGGGTTCATATTCCAGAACCGCGTGATGGGCGAGTTGGCGGTGTCAAGGGCTTTCGGCGACCGGGAGCTGAAGAAGTGCATGCAGGAGATCATGGCGCCCGAGGAGCTGGAGCAGATGAGCCTGCGCGACGCCAAGAGCGACGGGGAGGAGGCCTTGGTCAAGGACTACTCGCAGCCCCTCGTCATCGCCCGGCCGGAGTTTCTGGTGTCCGAACTGACCGAGAAGGACGACTTTGTGTTGTTGGCTTGCGACGGTTTGTTTGACGTCTTCCCCAACGCGGAGGTGGTGCGCTTCGTCTTGGAGGAAATGCGGCAGCACCACGACGCGCAGCGTGCGTGTGAGAACCTGTCGTACACGGCCATCCACCAGCGCATCGCCCACGACAACGTCAGCATTGTCTTGCTCGTCACCAACAAGTGGTGGTGAGGGGGAGGAAGGCGGTCGTGGTCTGTCGGTGGCCTTGGTCCTGTGTAATTCCCCGCCCTTTTGCCGCTTGCATATATGTATGCATCCTGAATGACTCATGTCTGTTCGGTATTCATTTGTCCAGTGTTCCTGTCCCTGTGATCCAGCCCCTCTCAATAAGGAGTGTACTCCTTTGTCATATGTGTCCCACATAAAAGTCAGCGTAGTATTTGTGTCTTGTCGTTCCCTTCTCCTCCTCCACCCCCCGCGTGTCCCCGATGCATTCTTTTCTGCGTGAAACACAAATGAAAATGAAAACCAACAAAAAGAGAGAGAAGAGAAGATGAAAAAAGAAGAAACGCAAATAAGGAACGGAGTTCAATATACAGAAGGGCATTGCAAATTTGCAATTGTTTTACGTGCCCAGGAAAAGGATATCTTTCGCTCTTGCTTAGCTAGGCCACTCATTGCCGCTGCAGGCATAGGGTGGTTGGGCAAATTTCCACCCTCTCAATTCTTACGTACCTTGCGTCTCCTTTAATTCTCTCTCTCTCGCCCCAGCAGGATGAACGAGGCGACTGGCCAGGATGCACATGAGGAGGAGGGCAGCGCGTGTTCATCATCATCAAGACGTGCTGCTGTCGAGAGGAGGGAGGTCGAGAGGGAGGACGAAGGAGAGGAAGGAATGGACACGCCACTACCAGCGGAGGGCGCTACAGCAGACAACAAAGGCGGGGACCATGAAGCCCCGGCGGAGTCCACCACCGCGGCCGCAACGTGGACTTGCGCGCACTGCAGCCTGGTGAACGACGAGCCGGACTTGTCGTTTGTGCAGCAAGGGGGGGTCATTTCCTGCAGCGTCTGCCTGATGGTGCGCGGGGAAGAGGCCTGGCTTTGTCCTTCCTGCAACTACATGAACACGAGCCTCAAGGCCAAGGCCTGCAAGATGTGTGCTTCGACGGCCTATGGGGGGCGAACGAGTGGCGGAAGCAGGGGAGACGACATTGCCCGCGACTACAAGCGGCGGAAGCGGGTGCACAACAAGCCCAGGTCCTCATCGTCGGGTGGTGCTAGTGCGAGTGCAGGCGGTGGTGGTGGCGGTGGAGAGGGGGCGGCGCGCAGTGCCGAAGGGGAAGCGCCGCCATCGCTCAAGAGGGCGGCCGCAACGAACGTGGAGGTCATCCGCACGGAGCACAGTCTCGTCTTTGGCCAGCAGCTCAAGACCATGCACCTGTTGGTCCGTAGGCTCCAGACTTTCCCAGCCTTCCGAGAAGCGGTGGCAAAGGTTGGAACCGATCCCCCACATTTGTGAAAAAGGGCGGGCGGCAGTGGGGTGAAATGAACCAATCGAGGAGCCGATCCCACATATTTGTAAAAAGGGGCGGGCGGCAGGCTGGGGGGAACTGAATAAATCGAGCGTGTGTAGGTAGGTCTGTAAAGCGAGGCAATAAAACAATAAAAGAAAAAGCGAGGTTGATACTCAAATGGCGATAATCGTCGGATTGTTCAGGCCTTAGGCAAACACTTTTTAATTCTATAAAACATCAATATGCACATTTACCTACCCACCGTCTTTCCTATTCTACAAATTGTTGCCGATTAGCTGCATGGCGTGTGGGAGAACCTGCCCTTGGATGCTACCGTAGGGAATAGCCTCCCCATCGAGCGAGTAGCGTCCCTGCTCCGTCAAGGGTTCCAGTCGATAAGCAAGGGCATGGTAAACCTCCACTTCCTGAACAGCCACGTGGCCTCCATGCTCCAGCGCCATGAAGAGAGAGATGAGCCGCAGGCGAGAGAGCGAAGGCTGCTGGCGCAGAACCAAAACCCGAAACTTTCCGTCACCGATCTTCTTACCAGGGCTGGAATGCACGGATTCGGCGATGTGGCTCACGTGGGAGATCAAGATCTGTGTTTAAAGTGGAGCGGGCAGGTGGTGGGAGGATAGTGGCGGGCACTAGGAAATTAAATCTCATGTCGTTCTCGCTATAACCATCACTCTAAGCCTGGGTTAATATTTCAGCATACTCTCTATATATACACCCCTCCTTTTCAAGTGTACTTACCATCAGAAAATCATCCTCAATGCTGACCCACCCGTCCTTGTCTGACAGCGGCATGTCCAGCGGCGGCAGCTGAACGGCCTCGCCAAGCGAGGTCCCTCCCTCCTCACACGGCAAAAGACTAAAACGGGCGCGGTACGTCCTCCATCTGAAAATGGCGTAGAGAGAGAACAAGTCCATCCGCAACGAGCCTGCCCATCTGATCACTTCACTCTCCAGATCAACGTCGGCTATGAGCCCAAAAGAGAGGGAGAGAAAGCTGAGGTGCCGCTGACCATCTGCCGTCTCGACCAATGACAGGTCCGCAGGCATGGTGGTAGACTTGGCCTTTAGAATGAGAAAGGTGGCACAGGTTGGGGTAAATGCCTCGGTGTGGTGGTGGAGGAGGGAGGAAAAGAGCCCGTTTCCTGTTCCTCCATTTATGATGGCCAGAGGGAGCTTCGAAAGGGCGCGCCGGTTTTCAGGGTCTTTTTTATACAGTCCCTGAATTATCTCGCTTAGGAGACCATCCCCGCCGATGGCAACGACGCCGCCCCAAGCTTCCACGTCCAGGTCGTGTAATATTTCTTTGGCGTGCTGCGTGCGGGTCGTGACAATCAGCTCGTGCTCCACGTCTGCTTGCTCCAGCATGGGGCCCACCACGGAGCTGTAAATATGGTGGGATTGCCGCCTTCCGGACTGGGGATTGACCAAAACAAGCAGTCGTCTCCGTTGTCCCTGGCTTGTCGGCTTCATGAGTTGTTGGGCTTCCTCCTCGCCACTCTGTTGGTGGGGTCCTCCCCGACACCAGGCCTTGATCCGAGCATCCCACTGCTTTGCTACATTGGACGTTGGCGCTGACAATTGAAGGTGCCGGGCCCTTCGTTCCAAGGACGGGCGCTTGCTGCCGTAAAGGCAGTTCCCCTCCGTCTTGCGCGGATAGGCGTACACGACGAGATTGACGCCTTGCGTTTGATCGAGAGTCTCGACCACCGTAGAACCCACGACGTCCCTGAGAAGGGTGCACAAGCCGCCCTCGACGTCAATGTAGGGCTCCGCGTCGTCCAGAACCAAGCGGACGAGCTGGTTGTCATGTGTGGAGAGTGTGGGCTTGTGATGTCGAGACTTGAAGACTTGAATTGAAGCACGTCATCAACCCACCAGCCCACCTCTGTCCCTTGCTTACCTTTTGCGTCGTGGAGTCGATGAAAGGCTCGGCCGCGGGCATGACGGCTGGCTGGCCCAGGTACTCCTTGTGAGGGTGGTGGGGGGAGGGAAAGAGAGTATGTGAGCCTCAAATGGTCAATTTTCGCGTTTCCTTCTTCGCTTGTCGACCTCCTCTCCCCCCCATATCATGACTTTTCCATCTTTGCTTTTGCGACTGGCACAATCTCACCCTCCCACCCTCCACCCACACCCACACATGTACACAGCGGGAAATCAGCTCCCTGGTCACCCCCCCGAACCAGCCATGGTCGTGCCAAAGAAGCGTCAGCAGGCCCTCTACCGGGAGGCCGGGGAGGCTGTCACGGAGCAGGAGGAGGAAGAGGAGGAAGAGCACCAGCACCACCAGCACCAGCCGCGGGCACTGCACCACCCCTACCACCACAGCGAGGACGACAGTGAGGACGACGACGACGATGACGAGGAAGAGGACGAGGAGGAGGAAGGAAGGCCTGCGAATCCTTCGACACTCGACATGATCATGCAGCAACAAAACCGATATGACAGCGCCAGTTCGAGTGCATGTCGGCATGGAAAGGAGGAGCGGCGCATCGGGGCGGGCCGTGGCGTCCGAGGCCCCCGCCAGCCGCGGGACAAGGAGTCGATCCAGGCCCGACGGCAATTCCGCTGCCACATCCCCAGCTGCAACAAGGCCTTCACGGAGAGGCGGAACCTGGCTCAGCACCTAAAGACGGGGCACAGCGACAGACGACCCTTCATCTGCACCGTCGTGGGGTGCGACAAGTCGTTCAAGTACAAGTGCGTGCTGGATAAGCACCAGGAATCCTGCTACAAGGGGCCTGCGGGCTCGCTGTCGCGCCTACCGCATGCTTTGGCGGACAGCATTCCCCGCCAACGCGAACAACCCCCGCCGGAGGCCATGGTGCAACAACAGCTGAGCTTGCGTTGCCGCAGGACAACCACCTTGTCCAAGGCCACCCTTCGAGCGTTGCAGACGGCGGACCGCTCGTCCGCACTTTACCGGAACCTGCTCTTGGATTCCATCATCGGGACGGTAGGGTGAGACAGAGAAGAGAAGGAGGGACGGAAACAAGTACAAACTGCGTTACAGACTACAGACCTTGTAAAGGTGAAGCGAGAGAAGAAAAAATGAGACAGAGCAAAGGAAAATTATAAAAGATTTTTATAGATGCAAACCAAGCGTTTTCGAGCGTGAAAAACAGAACAGAGAGAAAAGGTAACTATGAATCAACGCTTGTAAGGTGCAAATCAGATGCTTTGGTTATTTCTTCCCTGTCGGAGGACTTTCTACTCATTCAAACTCTGTCGCTTGACAACCCTTGACGGCTTCTTTGATCGAAGAGGCGATTGTTTTCCTCTTTACTAAATCGCCCCCCTGAGTGTTTCTATATCAGTCACGTACCCCCCCCGCCCCACCATCTCGTTTTTTCATCAATTTCATCCTCAGATTCCATAACCACCCAGCATATTACCGGGACCACTTGTTTTCGTTGCTGTCCTTCCCGACCAGCGCTCGAACTTACACACAACACACATATCAAGACACATTCGAAAAAGCTAAGGATAAGAGCGAAAAGGAAGCGGTCAACCTGATCTCTCTCCGCCACAGCTCATTTTGAACGTCCGCAACTAAACTACAATCACCTCAATTTTGAATCTTAATTGGCCGGGGCGCTCAGCTGTCGGTGGATTTCAAACGACTTTGCTCCCCCTTGCTCCAGGTCCTCCGGAGTACTTAATGCTGCTGCTGCTGCTGCTGGTGCCTCAACGGCGGCCGGCGACACCATCGCCGCCGCTCCGGCTGGTGAAGCTGCCACTGTGGCCTTCTGCTGCGGCAAGAGGAGGTGTGCCTCCTCCACCCCGAGTTGCACGACGGAGGGGACAAACTCATCGGCGAGGAAAGTGTAGAGGGCGACGATGACGACACAAATGACGGGGATGAGCAGCAGCTGCAGCCACACACTGGACATGGTGAAGGTGAGAATCGAGACGCCGAAAAACGCCGGCGCAAAGGAGGACAGGTTGCTGTAGATGAGCGTGACGGCGAAGAAGGACAGCACACTCCCTACCCACACCCACAGGGACCAACCGCACATGGAGCAGTTCCCACGAGGCTGGCGCCGACCCTCGTTGGCGGCTGCCCAGGCGGCAGACTTGGGCAGCAGGGCAGGCCGCACGATGGTCTTGAGCTCGAACAAGAGGCGCCAGTTCATGCTAAGAACGAGGACGCCGTACATGGCCAGACCCAGCACGTAGTAGTCGGTCTCGCTGTACACGCCCCCACCGTCCGGCACGGACCAGATGGTGAAGAAGTAGACCAGGAAGCCGTCCAGGAGGGCGGAGAGGATCCACTTGCCCACCTGGAAGGCGTTCAGGTCCAGGTTCTTGCGGCCCGACACGTACATGGCGGGGTGGGCCATGACGTAGTCCGCGGGTAGGTCCTGGTCGAAGATGCCCAGGGTCAGGATGGGCAGGCCCAGGAAGAAGTTGAAGGCCGAGAGCACGAAGTCCTCGAAGATGGAGGTCCCGCTGAAGCCGGCCTCGAAGAGGAAGAAGAACAGGCACATGACCAGGACGATGTTCTTGTAGAAGGAGTAGAGGATGACCTTGGACAGGCGCCGGTAGGACCACCGGCCGTGGACCAGGAGGAGGCGCTTCAGGAAGCGGAACTGGGCGATGCTGAAGTCTGAGGCGTTGACGGCTGTGGTTTAGTGAGTGGGAGTGGGGAAGAGGGTTATTTTAGTGTATGAACAACTGTGTTAAAGTGACATGTGCGAGTCAATACAAGCTCCTCTATTTTACAAAAAGATTCCCCTCTTCTCTTTCTTTTTATATTCACCTTGCTGGCCCTCGTTCCCGCTGATGCCCACCCCGACGTCCGCCTCCTGGATCATGTTCACATCGTTAGCACCATCACCAATAGCCAAGGTAACGGGCGTGGGCGACACCTCCTCCTTGACCAGCCGCACCAACTGCGCCTTTTGCTTGGGCGAGACACGGCAGGCAATGACGGCACATGAGGCCTTCATGACCTCGAAGAGGATAGCCTTGAGGCCGGGATGGCTAAACACGTACACCAGCGCGGGGCCCTCCATGACAAAGGCGAAATCAGTCACGTGAGAATAGGCCCGCGAGAGCCTTCGGTTGATGGGCTTGCGCGCCTGTTGCTGCTGAAACTCCTGCTGCTGCTGCTGCGATTGCTTCTTGCCCGCCATCATGCTCGCCGCCGCCTGGGTAAAGCGCACTTGGATGGGACGGTTTTTGGGGATTACAGCCGGCGCCGCTGGCACGACAGGGCCAAGACTGATGGAAGAGGAAGCATGCGACAAGCGCCGCCGGGACGGAGAGGAAGAAGAGGAAGCGCCCGACACGGAGCTGTTGTAACAGTGCGAGGAGGCTGCTTCCGCCGAGGTGGGCAAGTTGGGATAGTGCTTGAGCATCACGCCCCATGCCGACGCCACATCCTGGGCGCGATGCCGGTCGTTGGAGCAGCCCTGGATGGTCGGCCGCTTGCTGGCCTTAGCCTTGGCCTCGTAGAACTCGGCACCCATCCCCTTCTGGTCAATCACGGCCTTGTAGAGACGCGCAAGTCCCGCCTCGATATCGGCCGGGGCACCCGAAGTAAGCTGCAGCAAGAGCTGGCCTTCCCGGAGCACCTTGCAGGAGTAGCCAATGTTGATGGCCGTCTCCATCTTGTCGCCCGTCAGCACGCAGAACTTGATCCCGCCCTTGGCCAGGTCGGCGATCGTGTCAGGCACGCCATCCTGCAGCTTGTCCTCGATGGCCGTCAGCCCCACAATGATCATGTCCTTCTCCAAGTTGTCCGCCACCTTGCTCATCAAATCCGCACGGTCCTTGGCCGCCGACGACGCCTCGCGGTATGAAGTCAGCCACGCGGCGTACTGGGCGGCCGTCAAGTCTCGGTAACCCAACACCAGGGTTCGGAGCCCTTCTTGGGCAAACGTCTTGAGGTGGTCCACCACCGTGGCCGCCTCCTCCACGCTCCCGCAACTCCCGCGGGGCAGCATGGCCGTGTCGGCGCCCTTGCACAGCAGGCGCATGCGGCCTTCAGAATCACGCACCACGATGGACATGCGCTTCCGGTCCGAGTCGAACTTGTTAATCGCCAGCGCCGTCCAGGACTGCGTAAGTCCGTTGATCTTGACGGTGATTTGAGACGTGGTCCGGCCAATGAGCTCGTAGCCGGCTTCCCGGGCAAACTCGACCAAGGCCTTCTCGTCGGGGCTCTCGGCCTGATAGATGAGGGCTGCACCACTGCCCTTGGCATTGCCCTCGCTGCTCATGGCGTCGCTCTCGATGACCACCGTGTGGCAGAGGGCCAGCACCTTGAGGAAGTCGTCGGCCTGCGAGCCTGGCTGCGCGTCGGGGTTGAGGCCCTGGATGTTGATGTAGGGCAGGGTGGCGTTGGCCTCGGTCATGAGGACAGGCGCCCCGTAGACCTTGCCCTGGATGGAGGCCCGCTTAAAGCGCATGACGTTCTGGGTGAGGGTGCCCGTCTTGTCGCTGAAGACGTACTGGATCTGGCCCAGGTCGGTGACGATGTTGCTACGGGCCTTGGCGGGGGTGTCGCTCTCGGCGTGGTGCATCTCCAGGTCGTTGTTGATGAAGTTCATGTGCGCGTACGTGCACATCTCCATCGTCACGTACATGGAGATGGGCACTGTGTGAGTGAGAGTTTAGGGGGGGCAATGATGAGCTTTCTTTGTCAAAATAAACAAAGGCATGCCAAATTCAAAATTACAAAGGGAGCACGCACGCACCGAAATTGTTGAAGAGGACGATGAAAGTCAAAAAGCCCTGAATGAAGGTCGAGCGGGCCGCCATCCACTGCATGCCGTCCGGCCTAGCCGTCACCGCCCACTCAGGCGTCACGCCGGGGACGTAGTAGCCCAGGTAGGTCAAGCCCGAGAAGTAGGCTGACTCGAACTGGAGGAGGAGGAGGGCGGAGATGGTGACCAGCACGACGTCCGTGAGGAAGACCATGTAGATAGCCTTGTTCACCGCCACGTCGATTTTGCTCATCTTGGAGGGGGCATGTCGGGAGTTGCGCTAGGGGAGAGGAAAGGAATGGAAGGGAGCAATGTTAGAGGAGAGATAAATTGTTGACGGTGAGGCGCTTGGGAAAAGGACAGCAAAGCACTACCCGCGTGGCAACACATATGTTTGTTTCACTCTTTACGTACCTGCAGCTTGGTGTCCTTGCCCGTGTAGACGACAATGCCCACGGCCCAGGCCGTGTTTCGCAGCACGGCTCCGCGCAACAGCACATTCTCGTTGTCGATGGGGATCACCTTGGTAAACTCGTCTCCTTGCGGCGCAGACGCGTCGGGGGCCGTAAGCGCCGCGTGCTGGGGCACATTAAAGGTACCCGAAAAACTCTCAATCTTGAGATTTGGATGCTCACACTTCACGGTAGGCTGATCGGTTTCCAGGCGCGCGACGATCTCGACAGGGTTGGCCAGCCGGGGCGCATCCGTCGGCAAGTAGCTGATGGCCCGGCGGAGCTTCAAGTTCGTTTCGCCGTCGATGGAGCTGGTCTCAATGTAGCAGATGCTTTCGTCCTCGCTACTGGCCAAGATGACCATGTCGGCGGGCAACGGCTGCTTGTTGCTCACATACAGCAAGTCCCCCACGCGGATGTCGCGCCAGCACACGGTCTCGCTCGTTACGGCCGCACCCGTCTGCCAGGAGGTGACCTTGGCCAGGCGCTTGTTGGTCTCGTCGTCGGTGCGGTGCCGCTTTATGTCGGTGGAGGCTTCTTGGATCATGGATATGCCCAGCACGATGGTCAGCGGGAAGAGCGTGGAGAAGGCCGTCAGGGGCGTCTCGAAGATGGTGGTGTAAGTGCCCAGCAACATTAAGAAGCCCATGGCCAGAAAGTACACGTTCGCCAGGCGCCGGAACTGCTCAAAGATGGACTTGGGCAGGAAGGAGATCACCGTATACTTAGAGTTCTTGACCCCGTTGTCGCAGAAGAGGGCATCTTGCGCCTGCCCTTGCACCTGCGCTGCGCCCACGCGGGCGACCTGCGATGGCGGGGTTGGAGGGGGGAGGGATAGGTTAGCAAAGTAAAAGAGACTGCTTCACGTATGGAGTGGCAATATACTGGTCGTAACGATGGGTGTGGGTTGGTAGATTCAAAGGTGGGTGGTGGGCTTGTGGAGGAGCCTCTGGTTTGAAGGGAGAGGTGTGCCGGAAAGGGCGAGGGACATGCGATGAACGTCGCGGTATCCGGAGGGCGGGAAAGGTTGGGGTGAGATCGGTCGCGTTGGTGGCAGGAGCTCCCGCGCCCTAATGTATTCCGTACTCACGAACATGACGCTCGGCTCAACATGAGTGTGGCATATCGCTGCCCCGTACCTCTTCGTCCCCCTCCGCCCCCTCCAGCTTGGGCACGCGCCGTGCGAGCTCATCGGGACGGTCTCTCAAGTTTTACTCAAACAAGCAAAGATAAGGAGGAAAGAGGGCTTACCGGAATCGTGCGCTCCTCTTCCGGCGTGCCCCCGAGAAGGCGCCTGCTTGCTGCTCGCAACATGACGAGCCTGTGTGGGCGGTGTGTGGTGTGGTGTACAAAGGGGCAGGGGTGAGAATCGTGTAAGCGAGGCCCATAGCAATTCAAAAACTGGAGGCCCTTTGGGCGCAGCAAATATAGACACCACAAGCACACAAGGGGCCCTGCCAGCTCGCGGGTACAATAACAAGCATATTGGCTCCGTGACAAGCAGCTTTGGGGGTCCAGAAGGACACAAATGAATGAGAACGCAACAGTAACAGCAGGAGCGGAGCAAGAGTACTACGTGCTGCTTCTGCTTGGCACCAACGTCTCGGCGTCCTCGTCTCAACGTCTCGGCTCTCCCAAGCTCAGCGCCCCAATGCCCCGCCAAGCCCTCTCTCTAAACCGCATTCCTACGCTACCTGCTTGCTGGTACCGACGCCTTGCTAATTGTGCCTTCTATTTCTCATCGTATAACTCCATAGGCCAGCCTTGCTTTGTCATGGCGCGTCGCCTGGAAAGAGACGAAGAAGAACGCGAGCATCATCAAGCTTCTCCACTCCCGCTCATGGCCTAGTACCTAGCAGCGCGCAGCGATTTTGTACGTGGTAGGCCTGACCTCGGCCCCGTGTTTGTCTCTCCCTCGAAATTAGCAGTACCTTGTGTCTTCAATCTCTACCTCTTTTTAGGGCAGCACTTGGGATGACCGCCTCGACGATGACGACCACGATGAGAAAGAGAATACCTGCACCGATCGCGGCGCCGCGGCCAGACCGCACGACTGTTTTTGTTGTGGACAAGAAGGCTGCACCACGCGTGGTTCGCGAAGTCGCTGGTGGGGCTTGTGATGGCAGCAGCAGCAGCTGGGCCGGCGAGGTGGTCTGTGGGGGTCCCGTGGCGCAAGTGGCCGTAAGCACGACCAACGCAGGGCACACCTTCCTGGGAGCACTTTTGGAATCGGGCGTCCTAGAAATTTGGGACGTGGCGGCACCCGAAGGGGGGTTGTATACGCTGCGGGAAGTGGTGCACTTGCCTGGCGCGGCCAGCGGGGAAGTGAGCAGCGGCAGCAGCAAGGGCGACAACAATAGCAGCAGTAGCAATGCGGGCGCCACATTGGACTGTCCCTTCTCGGGCTCGAGAGGTCTGTCCTCAGCTTTGTTCTTCCTCGTGACGGGGGGAGCTGGGGGCCAATCTGGTGGTAGCAGCGAATCGTCACGTCTGAATGTCGTCAAAATCCATCCCTCCATTAGTCCGCCGACCCTGGGCACACAACGCCTGGCAGCTCTGGATGCATCGCGGAAAAAGGCTGCCGTAGTGGCTTTGATTTGCCATGAGTCCCGACCTCTGCTCTGCGTGGGATTTCAAGACGGGGTGCTGCACCTTTACGACGTTAGTGGCGTGGCAGCGGAGAATGACGGCGGTGCTGGAGGGGACAAGGCAGTTAGCGATGCTGCTGCACGGGGCTATGCCACGGACGGCGGCAGCAAGCAGGAAGGGAAGGATGAAGACGGCAACGACAGCGACGACGGCCAGGAGCAGGAGAGTGGTACGGCAACGACGGGAAAGGCGACTAGGTCATTGTTTTTGGGCAAATCAGCCCGGAACTTGCTCCTCTCGCCCGTGGCGGCTTTCAAGTTTGCAGCTCAGATGCAGGGCGCTCTTTCGTCCGTTTGCCTGAGCTCCGAGTCGGGATTGATCCTAGCCGGTAGCACGCGGGGAGAAATGGCGGTGTGGTCTACCAACACGCTCCTTCGAGAGGCCGCGCAGGGAGGGACTGGTGGTGGTGGCGACAACGCCCTCAACTTGTCGGGTGCTGTGTTGCCCTTGCAGAGCTGCGTGATCGTTGCGACGCCCAGCCCCATTGAGCGAGTAGGGTTTCTCAGGGGCACTAGCCCGTTGGTGTTTGCCAGCGTTCGGGAAGCCAATGGTAACATTACCGTGACGCGCGCGACGTTGCTGGCGCTCCTGCCCAAATCTCTGGCCGTCGTGCACATGGGGCCGCCGGTGCGGGCTCGGCATCTGGCCTTTCAAAGCCGCGACTCTAGCCTCCTCTTGTCGGAGGAGGACAATGACGTGGACAAGCTACGTGTGAGCGCACTTGTTGAAGTCCTGGCCTGTCCTGCGCTCTCCTTGCCGTCGCACTTAGCGGCGATGGGGCCACCGCAACTTGACTGCGGGGCCTTTCTAGGGGGCTCGTGGGCGGGTTCACAACCATCCTCTTCGTCATCGTCTGCGCCACCTGTACCTGCGCCTGTCATCTACTCGGTACAATCACGCATGACGCTGTCTGTCTATCAGAGCGGGACGAGTAGCCTCTCAGTCAGTAGGAAAGGCGGGGTGCCCTCGGTGCGCGGCTCCTTGGCCTTCAAGGCCCTCATCGTCGCCCAACCACTGCACCATTTCCAAAGCAAGGGCGCAAGCGACGGGGACAACGACAGCCAATCGGCGGCCGCGCTTTTATTACCCACGTATGGGAAGGAGTTCTCTGCCCTCCTAGATAGCCTTGGGTTGTCGCCCTCGACTCCGCTTCTTCCCGGCCTGAGCAAAGACGACGACCAGACGTTGCTGCTGCCGCATCGCCTCCTCGTCAGCCCGGACGGGTCCACGATCTCGGTGTTGCTCAGAATACTACGGCCAATGGCAGGCAGAAGCGAGATTGTGGATGATGCTTGTGCCCCGCTGGCCTATGTGGTTGTGCGTCAAAGCAGCTCGGTGCAGGGTGAGGGGGTGGTGGAGGCAAACGGCAGTGGTCAAGACGCATCCTTCAATCTCGACTTTGTGCATGCGGGCGTGGCGGTAGACGCGGCCTTCTTATCGCCGCGAATCCTTGCTCTTCTCCATATATCTACTGGCAAATGTGGTGCCGTGACTAGGACGACGCTGCTGCATGCGAATGGAGACCCTATCGCGCCCACCACCACCTGGGCTATGGCGCAACCCGCGAAAGATGAGGACGTGCAAGGCGAGGATGGGACACAGGACTACCTAACCAAGCGGCTGTTTGGAGCGGGCGGGAACGGCGCTGCAGGAGATGCGGAAGGGTCACATAGAGTCGTGTATGCCCTGCAGCAGCGGCAGGCGGGAGGGAAGGGCTGGACAGTTTTGACTTGCTCTGTGGCAGGCCAAGAGCTCGCGCCAAGCATGGTTGGATCGGCTGTCCTCGCCCTCCGTCAGCAGGAAGTCGTGTTTGAGGCCGTCAGTCAGACAAGCAGTGGGCAGGGCATCGATGCTGGCTCTGTGATTGCTGTCTTGACGTCACAACGTCTTCTGCTCCTCTCGCCACAGCTGGCTCTGTTGGCGGCCGTGGAAATGACGGTTGCACCGTGCGGGCTAGCGTGGCTGGGTCCGACCCCACTGGTGGTTTTTGCGGATGGCCGTGTTTTGTATCTGTCTATTGACCCTGGTGGTAAGCCCGCCGCCGCCGAGCTGCGGCCGGTCTTATCGCTGGATCAAAAGCAGGCCGGGGCAGACGTGACTCTTGTTGCGGCGTTGCCCGACCGCTTGGTGTACGCGGCAAAGAATGGCGCGTCTGGCTCTTTGCGCATCTCAACGCGGCCGTTGCTACCTCTCGAGCCCCTGCTGGTGGGCTATCTGGCCTGGCCTCACCTTTTGGAATTGCCTGTCTTGCCTTCCTCTTCTACGCCTTCTGCACTCTACTCTCCTTCCCAGCTACCTCCACCGCCACCATCAGCAGTAGAGCCTGCAAATACCTCACCACTGCTCACGGCAGCTTTGAGAGCACTCCTGGATCGGTATGGTCCCCTGGCAAAACAGACTGGAACACGGTACGGCCCTGGAGAAGGGCCGGGTGTAGACGCAGGCGCCACCGCATGGGCGTGCGCGACGCTGTCCCGCGCAGGCTTCAGTCAATGGGCTGCAGCACTTGCTGGTGTGGCGGGTCCTGCTCAGCTTGGGGAGGGACAAGGCTCTCAGGCCGTACTCCTTGGTGGGCAGTCCCAGGGCTCGGAGGCATTTCAACCGCGGCCTTGGATCCCGCTGGAAGTCAAGGCTGGGCTGGCGGCACAGAACTCGCATTGGCAGCAAGCGCTATTCGAGGCGATGGGCAACGACATAGTAGGACAAGATTATGGACTTCATCCAGACGCCACCTTGCCCCAACGCTTCCGCCGGCGCAGTCAAGTATTGGCGCTGTTGGGGCAACGCGCATGGCAAGCGGGGCAGGCAGAGGAAGCTTTGCGGCTTTTCGACGTGGCGAGCGAGGACGAGAATGCAATGGAGCTGCTGATGTTGCACTTATTGGGCGGAGGCCCTGTCTCAGAGGGCTGTGCGCAACTCCTTCGCGACCTCTGTGATGCCAAGGTAGAGCCGCATTTGGTGGCGTGTCTTAGGGAAGCGACGACGACGAAGGGAGCAGGAGGGGGCAAGAAGAGGGAAGATGCGGTTGCAAATGTCGTGGGTGCGAGGCTGAGCTCACAGGCCTTCCCCTTCGACTCTCAGCGGCGGCAATCTCTGCTCCCGCGTCTGTCAGGCGCCGTCCAACAGCTCCCACAATGGCCGCAAGCCAGCATCGCTTCTTCTTCTAGCGCTTCCACCGTGGGCCCGCTGCCACCGGCTTCCTCCTCCGCCCTCGGTCGAGGCGGTCCCCCGCGTGCGCCCCTAGTACAACGCCTGCTGCTGGACCGTGTGGAAGAGTGGCTGGGCCGAACGGCACCGGAGGTGTTGAGGGAAGAATTAGCTGAGTCGGGCGAGCAGGAGGGGGGTGTCGCCAAGGGCCACGAGGAGTGGGTCAAGGGCGTGGGGGAGGGAAGGGAGGAGGAGGATAAGGTGGTCTTGTATTGGCGGTTCAATGAACCCTTGCCCGCCGCAGATCCTTCTGTGCCACTGGAGGTTCCTCTCCTCCTGGCTGGTGATTTGTCGCAGTACGGCCATTCCTTGGACTTGATCGCGGGACGACCCGAGTCGCTGGTCTTTGTGAGATCGACCTGCCCGATCGACCAGGGCGACGACGGCAAGGTGCGCATGGGTATGGACGCCATGTGGAGCACCTCGGACGTGTCGCAAGGCTCATCCTCCTCGCCGATGCCCCGCGGCTTGAGCACCGTCGTGACCCGGGGCTCTGCCCTCGACGTCGGGCCTTACCACGGGCCGCAGCAGCAACCCGGCCGGTGTCGCCTCACGGCCGAATTATGGATCCAGCGGCCATCCTCCACCTCATCCTCATCCTCCAGCCCTGAAGTCCTAATCAGCCGCAAATCTGCAGACGAAAAGCCTCTGTGCCTGTGGTCTTTGGGCGTGTCCGCGGAAGGCGCATTGCTCTTTTGGACTCAAGGAAAAGAGGCGCCACTGAGCACGGCACTGGGCACCGTGGCGGAAGGGAAGTGGACGCACGTTGCCTTCACGCTCGAGACGAAAGGCTCAGGCGGCAAGCAAGCGACGGTGGCCCTGTTTGTGGGGGGCAAGGAGGCTAGTCCGACACCGTCGCTGATCAGGTTCCCTTCCCTGAGCGAGGGTCAGCTTCGTCGCACCGTCCTCGAGGTGGGTCCAAACCTGCAAGGCCACCGGATGACGGAGCTGAGGCTGTGGGCCTGCCCTCGCAGCGCGGAGGATCTGTACGACAACCGCGAGAGCTACCTGCAGCTGGCCGAGAGGAGGAAGAAGCTGGCGTTCAAGATCAAGACGGATGGCGGTCGAGCCGCCAGGAACGAGGGCGCCGATGCACGAGAAGCAGCAGCTCCGACGCCACCCCCGCCACTACCAATGACAGCAGCACGGCCGCCCGGCACGTTTGCCCCCTTACCCATGGTCCCACCACCAGCCATTACCACGGCGGCGCCTGCCCTATTATCACAGCCAGTCGGTGGGACCTTGCCGATGCGGCGGAGAGGGGCTGGGCGAGAGGGAACTCCCTCCCCCACAGTCCTAGTAGGACTAAATGGTCTTGGTGGGGGAGGAGCAGGCAGCCTTCTAGCCTCCCTTCCAGCCCCCAGTGCCAACGGTACCGCTGCCGCAAGACGACGGCGAGGTAGCCCGACTTCATTTGATGGAGCTGCAACGCCCTCTCCGTCTCCTCCGTCCCGTCCCTCCGTGGAGGTCAACACCGGATGGGCGGGTTTCGGGGAAGAGACGGCCTCTCCACCCATTCCCGCGCCTACCGTCACCGCACCTCCTGCAGCCCCCGAGCCCGCGCCTCCCCCTCCGGAGACTGTTACTGCGTCGACTCCCCAAAAGCTGGAGCATCATTTGCTGCTGCTGCCCACAGAGCTGGATGTCAACCCCGCCAATGTTCTCCGAGATGAGGCCGCAGTCTATTTCTCCTTGGGAGGGCAGTATTTGTGTCTGCGGGAAAAGACGATGTTGACCAATGGAGACGGTGCGTTGATCATTAAAGTCGCTATTGTGGTGCTGACGATGAGCACTTCGGCGGAGCAACCAGCACGCCGCGACCGCTACCCTTTCCAGGCCGAGAGCGCCATTTTGGTGGGGGGTTTGCCGTCGCCCTCATCTTCGTCATCGTCGCCATCGCCGCTTCCCTCTCCTGTGATTGCCTGCTACACTGTGGCGGGGACGGCCTCATCCACGATTGTAGGGAGCCCGCAGCCACAAGCAGGCGTGCTGCAAGTGTACGACCTGACGCAGCGGAAGGGTGTGGCCCGACAACCGGTGCAGACGCGGGTGCTCTTCTGGCGCTGGCTTTCCCGGGGTGTGGTTGCTTTGGTGACGCCCCGAGCTGTCTTTACCTGGACTGTGGGCGTGGAAGGCGGGCCTTCTGGTGTTCCGACCAAGGTCTTTGATCGGCGCGACCTCACTCTCTTGGGCCACAACGTCAGAGTGCGCGACTACCACGAGGCGGCGGGCGGAGAGTGGGGCGTCCTGACCACCATCGACGGTGACGGCGCCCAATTAGCCGCTCAATTCCATCACGTTGGGAGCGGCAAGGTCATGCTAGAGTCCGGCACAGATTTGATAAGTGCCAATGTGGGAAGATGCAGCATTGGCGGCGGCGGCGATCAAGGGAATGAAGGGAGCCAAGTGTACTTTGTCCTCCTCCGTCGCAGCCCCGAGCTCTGTGTGGACCTGTGCGTGGAGCGAGGAGAGAGCGAGCAGGGAACGGGCGATTCCAGCTTGACCAGACTGGCTCGTTTGCCACTGCCGGCGCCTGCCTCATTGTCCGAGACGGGGCGCGCCTGGGTGCTCTTCCCGCCGGGCCGCTCTGACATGGTCGTGCTTTTATTTTCGGTGGGGGGTCTTCTCTATACCTGCTGTCCTGTTACGCAGCAAGTGCAGGCTCGGGGCTCCGTGTTCCCTGAACAAGAAGCAGGCACGGTCTTGGACGTGAGCTGGGACGCGATGAGCGGAGACATGTTGGTCTTTGAGGCGGAGCGGTTGGCTGTCTTTAGGGTCAGCAACTTGTAATGTAGATAAACATCAAGGTACATAAGATTGAAAAAGAAATGAAGAAAGAAAAAGACGAACTCTAGAGTTGTTTATGCATGTTCAACCTGCTTTGTTCTTTGTTACTTTAACGGGCGCTGCCCCCCTGCTTTGGCTCGGACGCGAGGGCTTCCGAAGCTGTCGCTACGGGTCGGCTCTCCTGAGCAGTGGAAGAGAAAAGAAGGTCCTCATCCTCCTCCTCCTCCTTCTCCTCATTAGGTAGTGGGCGGCCTCGTGTTGCGCGCTTCGGTACCGACGGCGAGGAAGACGACGACGGCGCCACCACCTCCATATCCTCCTCGTCGTATCCTCCTGCTTTCCCACTGTCCGCCGTCCCCTTTCCCGACGCCGTTTTCTGCCGGGCAATGGCCTTGATAATGAGCTGCTTGGTGGCGATGCGATGCCTCTGAATGGCGACCGGATCCTCCGTTTTAGAGGATGCCTTCAGGCCCGTCTTGCGAAACGTGTGCTGTGGCGGGAAGGCCGGCAAGAAACTCGGCACGTAAGGTGGCCGGAATCCCCCTCCTTCCCCGCTTGCCGCTGCCCCTGCGCCATTGCCCGTGCGGCCGGACCCATTCACCTCCCCACCCTCCTCCACCGGCAATGCCCGCTTGCGACTGCCACTCGAAGCGGCGCCCGTCCCACTACTGCTGCTGCGCACGGGGAAGGGCGGAATGTGCGTATGGAATGGCTGGTACCATTGGAAGGCCTCGGGTCGGTCCAGTTGCGTCACGTCTCCCCGAAACGCAAAGCCCCGCAGGGCCCGCCAGTCGAGTTCGTAGCGGTCCCGCCCTGCCTCTTGCTGGGGCTCCTCCAACGCGGCCAGCACGTCCAGCAACGTGACACGCGTGCGCCCGCCGGACTCTGCCTTGGCCTGCGCCTCCGTGCCCACCGCCACTATGTAGTCCCGGACCAAGTCTGTGAGGGCGTCCAGGACGGACGGGTAAGTGTGCTTGCACCCCACGGCCAACGCCGCTTGTGCCACGGCCTGTCGCGTTACGGCCAGCGCAAACGTGTCGGCGGCTCCGCGGTGACATTGTTGTTGTGCTTGTGGCTGCGGTGGTGGTTGGAAGCCTGAGGTGGTGGTGGCCGATGCACTGGAAGGGAGCGGGAGTGGGGCCATGATGATTGCGCGCGGGCGGCAACGTGTGGAAGGCGAGCGAGGCGAAGAAAGAAAAGATGAAATGCCCTCTCTGCTGCCTGTTTTGAGGAATGAAGGATGGTGAGACCAGGTGAACTAGATGATGTAGGTTTACACTTAGTGCGGTTGACCACGGAAACAAGCTGGTGTAAGGACTCGGGGGATATGGCTTTCTTGCCTTGTGCTTGGGCTTCGGGTTTGGGTTCCTCAGATCATCATGCCTCATTCGGCGAGTCCCTCCCCTCTGCAATGCATGCCTTTGTGGGGTGGGTCACTTGTGATTAAAGGAAAGCACGAGAGGACGGGCAACAAAGAGGAGACCTTTGCAGGCATTTTGTCGTCGAGGGGGGCGCATTTCCGCGGCTTTTCCTGACCTACAGGCTGAAATCTTGACCCTGCCTTGACATCACCCCTTGCCTCATCACTAACAAGAAGGGAAGCAACGTCTACGGCCTCCCCTCTCCCCTCATTTCTTGTTGTCCCGGCGCATACGCCTTGTACCACCGGTAGACTAGCCGACGTCGCAATCGCAACGCTGCACCCTCTGGTGGTGCACCGGAACCCATCAATCCCGAAAGGTCGGGTGGGCACATTTAATTTTCACGAGTGGGGGCAGGGGTTCGCGGAACCGGCCCGGCGGCGGCCTGCCTTGCCTGCCTTGCCCCCTGCTTGATACGGAGACACAAGACAGCACTCGCTCCCAGACAATCAAAAGCCGCGCTCTCATCCTCGCTCTCATCCTCTACCTCTTAACCCAGAGACGGAAGGCAGGCCGCCATCGGGTCCGCCGTGTGCCAGGAACGCTTGGCTCCGAGACGGGTGAGTGAGCATCTTCTGCGGGGCGAGTACCTTGCTTGAAAGCAAGACATCATGGACGAGGACACGGCCGCTGGGACCACAACCGGGACTGGAGAGGCCGAGGCGCCTACGATGACGATGGCGGCGACGACAACGACGACGCCCGCCGCAGAGGCGGAAGAGACGGAGGAGGAGGCGGAGGTTGAGATGGTGTTCGACTCGACAGACGAGACGGACGATGAGGAGGTGGTGGCTCCCCCGCCGGCACCGGCGCAAGCTGCCTCGGCTTCCGCGAATAAGGAAGGAGGCAGCAACAACAGCAATGACGACGACATGGAGGAAGGCGACGGAAGCACAGCGGGAGGGACAGCGGCAGCAGCAGCGCCAGCTCCTGATTCGGCGGCGGCGATTGCAGCTTCCGTCCCGGAGAAGAAGAAGTACGCCTACCGCCCGCCACGCATGGGGGACTCGTTCCAAGCCACCGTGCCCACTTTTGGTTCCGAGGTAAGTGCTGGCGCAGCAAACAAAACAACGTCCCTCGTCTGTTGTTGTGTATGGCTTGTCTGTCGTGGCCCGCATCATTGGCAGATCGTATGTCTCGGCCTTTCCAACGAAGTGGCCAAAGCTTATGCCACCACACACTTATAACACTCTTTTTCGGGACTTATTATACGCAAGCTCATTCAAACCCTTCTTTTTTCCTATCCACTTTCACCTCTTTCCCTCTCTTATCACAGACGACGCATGCCCACCGGACACGCACCACCACCAAGAAGACGGCGCCCGAGGCCAGCACGAACGATCTGCGACCGAATCAGACCTCGTTGCGGGACGGGTTGATTTGGGAGCCCTCGGCGTTTTTTGGGAAGGAGGTGGACAACTATCTGATCATGACGCGTGGCCTGGTCGAGCAAACCTCGCACACTCGCGACCGCCACGAACCCTGCTGGCGACGGCCCGGCGTCTCGTCCAGCGGCGTCCCCCTCACCGCGGAGCAAGAAGCAGCGGCGGCTGCGGCAGCAGCAGCGGGAGGAGGGACTGGTGACCTTATCCCGTTGGAGGCTGACGAGCAGGCGCTGTTTTACCTGTACCAGCAGAAGTACAACTTGGACATGACGTCCTTGCGCCTGACTTCGGAGCTCGGGATGCGGAAAGGTACGCAATGCTGTCATCGAACACTTATCTACTTCCTTCGTCCGTGTTTTTCTTCTATTCTCGCGTATTATTTCCTCTCACGTCGCATGTTTCTCGCCTTTTCTCACCTCACTCACTCCCCGACCCCCCTCCCTCACTCCCTCCTGCCCACACCCAAAAGAGCATAAGTTTCTGCACGCCCTCGACACGCTCTACCAATGCGGGGCTTCGGCTTCTTCCCTGGACCGGCGCGATCGCTCCACCCTCGTGGGATCTTTTGTCTCAGGAGGCACGCCTTACGTCGGCTACGCGCGCGGGGGGCGGGCAGCGCAATTCCCTTACAAGTACTCCTTCCCCACCAAGGTGGCGCCTCTGGTGGCGAGCAAGTCGGCCACGAACGACGAGGATGGCGGCGGTGGTGATGAGCAGGAGGATGAGGAGGAAGAAGAGGCGCCGGGCGAAGGGTACGTGTGTTTTATGTTTCTCTTGTCTATGTCTCTGTGTCTGTGACGATGCCTTTTCTTCCTCTCGCTCGGTACTCACCCCTCTCTTCCTCCCTACCCTCTCCTTCCCTATCTTCCTACAGGCGCGAGAAGAAGAAGCGTTCGGCCGACAAGACCGAAACGCGAAAGCAGTACGTGCTCTTAGCGGAGCGGGCAAGCAACCTCTGGCGCGTCTTGGAGGCTAATCGCAAAAAGGCCAACAGCAGCAGCAGCAGCAACAACCTCAATGGCGAGTCCGCCGGAGGAGCGTCGACGGCAGCAGCTGCGGGTCCGGTGGCGGACAGACCCAGCCAGGCGAACATGATGAGTCTTCTCCGAGAGATTGCCAGTTTGCCCAATATCGAGCTCCCTCCCGGTGGTACGTGCGTGTATTCATTCATGCGTGTGGTTGTCTTTTCCACCTCCTCCGCAAAATCCTCATATGTACGTATCTCTCTCTTTCCCTCCCACCCCCTTCCCACCACCCCAGATATCCCTGCCAAGGAGATGGAGAAGTCCCTGGGGGGGCTGAAGGAGGTGCTGGCGATGTCCCGGCAATACGTGGCCAAGGTCCACGATGCGCTCAACACCACGGCGGGCCAGCCCAGCACCCTTGCGGACATCAAGGCCCTTCTTGAGGAACTTCAGCAGCAGCCCATCCAACTTCGGGTACGTTTAATGTGGGAATCAGGAAAGCGAGGTTGTTGTCGCTGTGCTGCACTATCTCTAAAGTTCCCTTGCTGATCGCTATCTCACCCTCCCTCCCTCCCTCCCTCCCTCCCTCCCTCCCTCCCTCCTCTGCTCTTCAAACAGGAGGAAGCCCAACTCGCCCACATCATCGCCGAGGCCGAGGCATGGCAAGCATCAGCCGAGGAGCTGGCACAAAACTTGGAGAAGGCCTCCCTCCCCGACGCTGAGGTCCTGATCGCGGCGGCGGACGCCCTGCCCTTGCGCTTCGAGCTCAAGGCCTGGTTGCAGGGCAAGGTGGACGACTGCCGGGCGATTGGGGAGGAGATTTGCGCAGCTGTGCCTTTGCGGGCGGCGCGGAGCATGGTGGAATGCCAGACGGTGGAAGCGCTGCGCCGGTTGCTGGAGCGGGCTCGCGAGGCGCGGTTGCAGTTTCCCGAGGTGGAGGTGCTGGAGGCAGTGATTGGGCGTACGGAGCGATGGCTGGCTGAGGCGAACGTCGCTGTGTCGGAAACGCCGGACTTACGGAAGTTGCAGAGTTTGTTGGAGGAGGCGAATGCCATCCCGGTGGACTTGAGCGAGACGTGCGATATGATCAAGGGCAAGGTAGAGCAGGCGCACCAGTGGGTGGAGAAGGTCCGCAAGGCCCTCCCCCGCAAGAACAAGACGCGCAGCAACGCCAGCGACGTGGGCAAGGTGGATTATACGGCGGCGCGCACGCTTTTGAACGAGGGGGAGGGCATCCGCGTGGGCGTAAAGGAGTTGGAGGACATTGCCGGGGTGCTTGACACGGCTGAGACCTGGCTGCAGCGCGTGCGGGAGGCGTTAGAAGAGTCGACGGACGAGGCGGGCTTGCAGTCTTTGCAGGCCTTGCTGTGCGAGGCGGATGACATCCCCGTGGAGATGGACGAGCACAAGATCTTGGCGGCGGAGATTGAGGCGCGTCGGTGGGGCTTGCGCGTGCAGCCTCGCTTGGCCGGGTCAAAGGTCACTGTCAAGGCGCTGGAGAAGCTGGTGGCGGAGGCGGCGGGCTTGCGGGCGCGTTTACCCCTTGCCGCGCAGCAGCAGAAGTCGTGGCGGTTGCCGCAAGAGATTGAGGCCCGGAAGCGGTTGCAGAAGGCGTATGCCTGGTTGAAGGACCATCGCGCCTGCGTGAACCCCAACGGATTGGGCTTTCGGAGGGGGATCACCGTGCGCAAGGTCCTGCGTTTGCTCCAGCGCGCGCGGGCGGTGCCTGTGGACTTGTCGGAGCCAATGAAGCACTTGGAGGAGGCGGTGGCTAAGGCGGAGAAGTGGCTGGAGGGCTCGGCGGGCATTTTGCAGTCGTGTGGGATTCGGCAGCGGACTACGTTTGTGCTGCCGGAGGGGAAGGGCAAGGCCAAGGCCAAGGCCGCGGGCGGGGAGGAAATGGAGGTTGACTCGGCGGATGGCAAGGGTGGGGAAGGGAAGGAAGGGGAGAAGGAGGAGGGGGAGAAGGAAGAGGAGGAGGTGGACGTTGCCGACGAGGACGATGCTGAGAGCTCCGATGACGAGGAGGCAGAGGGTGTACCTACGGGGCCCAAGGTCGAGCAGGAGGCGCTGGTGGAGTGTGTGGGGGAGGCGTCGGACATTGGGCTGGAGCTGTCCGAGGCGGAGAAGCTCAAGGCCCTGCTGCAGCGCGTGCAAGGCTGGCTGGACCAGTTGGGGGTGGTGTGCCCGAAGCGGATGAGCAAGCGGCGGGGGATGCGGTTGAAGGTGACGGTGCAGGAAGTGCACGAGCTGGTGGAGCAGGGGAAAGCCTTGCCGGTGGACCTGTCGGAGGAGTTGGAGGAGATCACGGAGCGCTTGGAAGCGACGCTCAAGTGGCAGACGGAGGTGCAGGCCGAGCTGCTGGACATTGCGCGGGATGGGCTGCGGGAAAGCAAGGCGTACAAGCTGAAGGAGGTCAAGAAGGAGGGAGAGGAGGAAACGGAGGAGGCCAAGAAGGCAGCGGAGGAGGGCGATGATGTCTTCAATGAGACGCATGAGAAGCGGCTGAAGCGGTTGGAGGCCTTGGTGGACCAGACGAGCGACGTGGGCATCGAGTCGGCGGAAGACGACATGATTCTTCGGCACCTGAAGGCGCACAAGTGGGCCTCGAGCGCCATTGATCTCTTGGAGTTTGTTGACCCCAAGTCGACCATCAACGAGGTGTGCATGGCCGAGATTGCCGACGTGGTGGCGGACGGGGAGGCGGTGCTGCACGAGGAGGTGGTGGACGAGGACGCGGAGGACGGGACGTTGGACCGACAGCCTTCTTCCACCACTTTGGGGGGAGGGGGTTCGCCTGCCGCCAGTGAGAAAGGTGGTAGTGGCAGCGCGAGCTCCTCTCCTTCTGCTGGTTCTTCTCCTGCGCCTGCCACGGGACGGGGGGAGAGGAGGTCTTTGTCGTCGACAGCAGCAGCGGCAGGTGCTACCGGGGGAGAGGCCTTGAAGGTGGAAGGCGCGGAGGAGGGTGAGGGTGGGGGGGAAGGTGAGGAGGAGGGTGGGGCGGGCACGGCGACCAAGAAGGAGTTCGAAGTGTACGTCACGGAGCAGGGGGAGGTGAAGAAGCGGCGCTTGAAGCAGAAGAAGAAGAAGGTGCTGGTGGAGAGCCATGGGGAGTGCGATGACGTGCTGCAGGAGATGACGCTCTTTTGGTGGGACCAGATTGGGAGCCTGCGCAGGATTTGGGAGACGAGTCGGGAATGGTCCAAGCGGGCCACGCGGTTGCTGAGCCCGGGCGGGGAGAAGGTGAAGATGGACGTGATGGAGGGCTTGTTGGCCGAGACGGCGGAGTGGGACTTTAACATGGACCTGGTCAATCGCGTGCGGGCTGAGGTGGAGCGGGGGAAGAGCATTCTGGCCCGGGCCACGTCGGCGTTGGAGGGGGACGATGCAGCAAAGCTGGAGTTGCCGGTGCTCAAATCTCTGATCACGGAAGGCGATAAGTGCAAGGTGCTGGTGGAGGAGATCAAGACCCTGCGCAAGCATATTGCGAGCGGGCAGCGGTGGGTGGCGCGCTATCAGAAGGCGCGGCCGGAGGAGCTGGACGAGATGATGGCGTTGGCGGAGGAAGCCAAGGAGATTCGTATGGACCTGGGGAAGGACTTGCAGGCGGTGCTGCACAGAATAACACGGTGTTGCTTTTGCCGGCAGACGGTGGATGGGTCCCTTGTCCGGTGCACGGAGTGTGGCGAGAAGTACCATCAGCGCTGCCTGGCCGTGGGGGAGACGGACGCGGCGGATTGGGAGCGGCGGGGCTGGTGCTGCCCGCGTTGCTTGGTGCGGTGGCACATGCGGGATGCCCTGGCTAAGACGATGGTCATTGTCAGCAAGTGGATCGCTGTCCCCAATGCCTCGCCGCTAGGCCCCATCCCCTTGCCCGGGCAGTCGATGATGGCGCAGGGGCTGTATGGTGGGGGCAACCCCATGCTCGAGGACCCTTATATTCGGGCGTTGGAGGTGACGACGGGCAAGGTCAAGGCCTGGATGAAGCGCTTGCTGCACGCCGTCATTGTCTGCGCGGACCGGAACGCGGAGGAGGTGCGGACGCTGGGCACGTCTAAGCTTGTCAAGAGCAGCGTGCTAGTGGAGGTGATTCGGCTGGCCAAGGGGGACGCGGACGTGGACAAGTGCGCTGACGTCAAGGAGGTGATCTGGAACCTGAGCGTGGTCTTCTGGGGTGCCCGCCTCGTATGTCAGCTCCGGCGCCGGCCGAGCTTGGTGCCGCTGCAGGCGCTGACGGCGGAGATGCAGTCGGTGGGGATTCACAACGAGCCGCTGCAGGTGATGTTGAACAACCTCATCTCCCGGGCCATGGAATGGATCTACAAGACCAAGCCTCTGCTGCGCGAAGGCTGGCTGAGCGGCGACCATGCCGTCATTGACGTGGAGCGGCTGCGGGAGCTGATGAAGGAGAAGCGGAACATCCCCGTGCGCCTGCTGTTGGAGCGGCGCGTGGAGGCGATGCTCTCGGAGGAGCTGCCCGGCAAGCGGTACTGCCACTGCCGCGGCTTTTACGACGGGTATTTCATGGTGCAGTGCATTGCCTGCAACGAGTGGTTCCACGGCAAGTGCGTTCAGATCCGGGCGGAGGACTTGGACAAGAAGACGGAGTACCAATGCGTGGCCTGCTCGGAGCAGAAGAAGCTCTCCTACCCCTACTTGCCCTACCGTGCGCCTGACCCAGACCTGGCCCTGGCCGAGGTGGACGAGGAGGAGGAAGAGGCCGTGGCGGAAGCCACTCTGGGCGGGGGCGCTGGTGGGGCTGCTGCTGGAGGTGCCGGTGCGGCAGGGGCGGCGGGCGGGGTGGGCGTGCTGGACCAGGACGAGGAGATGATCATGGCTGACAAGATCAGCCTGGAGGGCATCTTTCCGTGCAAGAAGAAGCTGTCCTCGTTGGACGAGGCCTCGAACCACGTGGACGTCTACCTCTTGCCCTTGCCCGCCTCGTTGAAGCGCAAGAAGATTGTGACTGGGGGAGTGGGTGACGGCCGAGCGCCGGGGCTCTCCTCTTCGGTGGAGGGCGCGAGCAAGAAGAAGCAGAGGCCTGCCTTCTCTGGGAGTGCGGGTGGCGGCGGCGGCGGAGGTGGGGGCGGTGGAGGCGGATCCAAGGGGGGAGGGGGAGGAAGTGGTGGTGTGAATGGTGGAGGTGGGGGTGGGGGCAGCCACAGCAAATCCAAGAAGAAGAAGCCACCTGCCTTTCCTCCTGCTCCCGGTGGCGGAGCGGACGGCGGGGCAGTGGCGATGGCGGGCGTGGAGCCCCCTGTTGCGGCTCCCATTGTGGACGCGGCCTCGGTCCCCTCTCTCAAGCCGGGCGACTTGGTTGCCGCCGCGAGCCAGCGTGGCCGTGTCCGCAAGCCCCTCCGCAAGCCGGATGACTTTGTCTTTGGCAGCGGGGGAGGGGGGGGCGGGGGGGGCGGGGGATACTGAAAATGATCGCGTACGTGTGAGTTGATGGGATCCGATCAAGAAGAAAGAGAAGGGTGATGGGTGGGAAAGGCAGAGAGAGGTGGAGTTGGAGGAATATGCACATTGGGAGGGAGGAGGGGA
>Ga0209390_10002471_pt1 | contig 32327 bp, 31 predicted proteins | sample BON01_FD_187212 | JGI IMG/M metagenome (GOLD analysis project Ga0209390, IMG submission 187212) | Freshwater microbial communities from Lake Bonney liftoff mats and glacier meltwater in Antarctica - BON-01 (SPAdes) (version 2) | ecosystem: Environmental > Aquatic > Freshwater > Ice > Glacier...
TGGCTAATCAGCTCCGTGATCCCCTGCTCTTACAGGAAGAGCAGGGGTTGCGATGGGTATCGCCGCGCGCGCGCGCTCGTCGACCTAAGCGTAGCTGTCGACCAGCGATTGATAGGTCAGCGCCCGGAGGATGGTCGCCTTGGTCACTGGCTCGGCGAAGTCGACGAACACGTCCTTCTTCTCGTTCGGGTAGAGCTCGAAGTAGTTATCGCTGGTGTGGTGCTCGATGCCAGCGATCTCCAACGCGAAGCGATGCTGAAAGGCGGTCGAGTTGAACGTGACCAGCGCCTGGGTCGAGTTGAGGCGCCGCACCTCGACCTCGGTTTTCGCGCGCGGGAGAGCCACAAAGCGAGGCGGCGCGAGAAACACCGTCTCTTCGCTGACCCGAAGTCCGTCGATCTCGAGCGCGATGCGGACGAAGAGGTGATCCCGGCCGTGTTGGGCGAGTGGTTTCGCGAGGTCGAGCGTTTGTTGGCGCACGCTCTTGCCGTAGCGCAGCGCGACTTTCTTTTGCCCGGACAGCACGACGTTGCCGTCGACGTGAAACAGGTCCCAGATCAGGAGCCCGTCGGCGTCGGCGGGAGCATCGTAAACGGTGTAGAGATGCACCTTGGCCACATCGGAGCGGCGGTAGTTTCCGAGCACCGTGGATTCGGTGCCGGGCACGTGCGCGCTGACGAGGGCGGGGGCGAAGAACCGACGGGCGCCGTGATGGAGCGCTTTCCAGCGACCGGTGTGTTCGATCGAACTCCACGAGGCGACGGGCCAGCAATCGTTGAGCTGCCAATAGACTGCGCCCATGCAACGCGGCATGAGTCGGCGATAGTGCTCGACGCCGGTCTGCATGCAGTAGGCCTGGTTGAGCTGGGACAAATAGATCAGCGCGTCCTGATTCTTGGGGAAACGGTAGCGGCGGGACACGTAGTCGAGGACGATCTGGTTGCCCGCGGCGTTCTTTTGGTGGTTCTCCATGACGCGACCGAAGACGTTGTCGTCGCCCGGAGGACAGAAAGTCGCCTGCGTCGTCGGCGACGAGTAACTTTGCATGCCGAACTCGGAGACGAAGCGGAAGCTCCACTTCTCGTAGTCCTTGACCGGATGGCGGGCATGCCAGACGTCCCAAAAATGAGTGTCGCCGGTCTTTTCGCCGAGACCCTTGTCGGAGTAGTCGTTGCTGCGGTTGGGACCACGGCTGGGAGAGCTGGGCCAGTAGTCGGTGACGCCGTCGTGGGTCGCGACGACTTCGGGGAGTAAGCGATGGAAGAGCGTGTCGTAGTTACGCCGCAGCTTGGGGCGACTTTCGAGTTCGTCCCAGTTGAGGGTTTCGATCTCGTTGTTGCCACACCACAACGCGAGCGAGGCGCGATGACGGATGCGGCGAATGTTGTCCTCCGCTTCGCGACGCACGCTCGCGAGAAAGGCGTGGTCGCCGGGGTAGAGCGTGCAAGCGAACATGAAATCCTGCCAGACCAGCAGGCCGAGTTCGTCGCATACGTCGTAAAAGTCCTCGCTCTCGTAGATGCCGCCGCCCCAAACGCGGACGAGGTTCATGTTGGCCCGGGCGGCAGCGATGAGGTCGCGCTCGTAGTCGAGACGCGTCAACCCAGCGACGAATGAGTGCGCGGGAATCCAATTGGCGCCCTTCGCAAAGATCGGGCGGCCGTTGACGACAAACTGGAACGATTCACCCCATTGATCGTGCGATCGGTCGAGGGAGATCGTCCGCAAGCCGACCCGATTCCTCCAGCGTCCGAACTCACGTCCACTCGCGTCGCGGGCGATGACTTCAAGGCTGTGGAGAGGTTGCGCGCCGTGACCGCTCGGCCACCACAACGCGGGATTCTCGACGATGAGCGTGAGCGCATCGCTCGCGCCGTGGGTCTGCGCAATTAAGGTTTTGCCGAGGGTGAGGGTCGCCTCGAAAGTCGCGCCGCCGGCCACTCGTCGAAGTTCGGGCGTGAGGGTGAGGGCGACGGATTCGGTGGGGTTGCCCTTGCGCTGATGCGTCTGGGTCACGCGCACCGATTCGAGGCGGTTGCCCGTCCATGCTTCGAGGCGAAGATCTTTCCAGATGCCGGAGGTGACGAAGCGGGGGCCCCAATCCCAGCCCGACTGGCATTGCTCCTTGCGGAACACCGAACAGCGACCGACGGCGTCGTTATACTCCTTCGGCTGGTGGTCGGGGCGCGTGCGGTCGAGCGCCCGGCGGGTGCTCGCAAATTTGAAGAGCAGCTCATTGCGACCGACCCGGAGATGCGGCCGCACTCGCCAGCGATGGGCGATGAACATGTTGCTGGTCGCGGCGATTTTCTTGCCGTTCAGAAAGACGGTGCAGAGTGTGTCGAGCCCATCGCACACAAGCTCGACAACTTCCTCGTCGAGCAGCGCGGCTTTCACTTGAAAGGTCGCGCAGTATTCCCAGTTGCGCTCCTCGATCCATTGCAGATCGAGCTCGTTGGTCCCGAAGAAGGGATCGGGAATCAGATCGTGGCGGCGCAAGTCGCGATGCACGCAACCCGGCACCACGGCGGTGAGCCAAGGGGAGTTCTTCGTCGCGTCACGAAAACGCCAAGGAGCGTTGGAGAGAGGAAAGGTTTTCATATCAGGAGCAAAGACGGAGGAGCAGTTGGCGCACGCCCTCGATGGGCGGCTCGGTGATCGGGCGGAAGTCGCGGTCGTCGCCCAGCGAGGCGGCGAGGGCGGCGCGCGCGGTGGGAGTTTGGAGGATTACTCCGCTGAGGCCGACGGCCATTTTTTTATGGTGTGCCCCGGGCAAGGCGCGTTCGACAACCACTCGGGCAATCTCGGCCAACTCGGTTGCAGATGAGCGGATGATTTCGACGGCCGCAGCGTCACCGGTAGCGGCGAGGGCGGTCACTGTGGGGGCGATCTCGGCGACGTGAACATGCGGCATCGCGTCGGCGTAGAAGTGTCGGGTGAGGGCGTTGGCAGTGTGGATGCCGGTGGATTTGCGAATGGCCTCACCGAGAGCCGAAGGATCGGCCCAGCCCTGCAGTTCGAGAATCGTGCGAGCGACAGCGCGGCGGCCGAGTTCGTAAGCGCTTGCCGGGTCTCCGAAGCGCCAGCCGAGTCCGCCGGCATAATGGGCGGTCCCCTCGGCATCCCGCGCCGCCACGAACGAACCTGTGCCCGAGTGTAAGATGAGCCCGGGCCGGCCGCCGGTGGCGAGCTCGAGCACGGGAATCGAGTCATCGTAAGACTGCCCCTCGCCGCGTTCGACGAGTTGGGCGGTGAATTCGTTCCAAAACGTGCGGCTGCCCGCCATGCAGAGCACGGTGTGGGTGATGGCGGCGTCGGCGTGGAGAGAACACGCCTCGGCGACGAGGGCATCCAGGTTTTCAGTGAGGAGCTGTCGCGCCGCGGGTTGGCCAATCAAGCTGGGGTTGCACCCGGTCGACCGCCGTTGCGCTACCACCGCACCGGCGGCGTCGATCAGAATGAGGTTGGTTTTGGTGCCGCCGCCGTCGACACCGATGCGAAATGAGGAGTGGGTCACGCCTAACACCAAAACGTCCGACGCGCTTTAGGCGAGCTGCCGACTGAGGCGATGCTGATATTTTTTTCCGACCGCCCGGTTATGCTCAATCGCGCCGGGGAGATTCTGGCTTTGCAGCAGCGGCAACGGATGGTCGTGAGCCTGCAGCCACGCGATCACTTCAAGCATGAGGAGATTGAGCAACATGCCGCCGACCAGGGTGGAGGTGGGGCCAGACATCGAGCCGCCGCCGAGGTCGATGAGGGTGTCGCCTGGCACGCCGAAATTATCGAATACCTGATCCGCGATCTCGTGTAATTTCTGACCTCCGGGGTGCACCGTTTTCGCGGTGGACGACATCGCAACGGACGTGAGCGCGATGACGTTGAGTCCTTTCTTTTTGGCGTGGAGCGCGACCTCGATGGGCGCGCTGTTCTTGCCGGAGTTGGAAACGACAAGGATCGTCTCCCCGGGCAGGAGTTGGTATTGGCGGTCGTAGCGTTCGATCAGCGTCGTGCCATAGCCCACGAGGTTTTCAATAAATCCCGCGGTTGGATCGATGATGCCACTCACGCAGGCTAAGCCACCGGCGCGACCGATGATCTCGCGCGTGATCACTTCGCTGTGGCCGCTGCCGAAGGCGTGCAACACGCCGCCCTGCGCGATCGACTCGCCGATGAGCGCGGCCGCTTGGGTGATGACGGGGCCGTTGAGTCGGCGGGCCTCGGCGACGAGTGCGGTGGAACGGGTGTAGTAGGTGTCGGCGAGAGAGGACATGGTGGAAAGGGGTGGAGGGTGGATACGGCGGTGGTGGTGGTGCGTGATGTTATTGACGGGTTTGGCGGGAAGGAGCCAGCCATGAAATTTCTTGCCGCCGGTCCCCCCCGATCCTTGCTGATGGTATGTCGTCCCAACTCCGGTTCACCGCTGTATTGTTTCTGATATTGATTGGCCTAGCTCGAGCGGAGCGACTGCCGGTCGAGGATTTCTCCCGTAACGATGAGTATTTGGGGATGACGCTATCGCCTGATGGGCGGGCGGTGGCCTTTGTTCACGATGTGGACGGCGAGCAGAGCATTGTCATGCGCGATATTGAGACCGGAAAGACGGCGGCGGTGGCGATGCCGAACTCAGGGCGGGCATGGATTCCGCAATCCGTCCGTATCGACTGGATCAACAACCATCGATTGATCTTCGGGTTGAGGGAGGGAGGCTTCGCGGCGATTGAGAAAGACGGTTCGCAAGTTATGGGACTGACCGGGCGGATGGGAGCGATCGACCGGAAGGAATACCGGTCGGTGTTGTCCGATGGCGTCTTATATGCCTATCGCGCCGAGGAGAATGGTGACGTGCTGATGACCGAATACGACATCCCGGCAGCCCGCTATGACGGCGAATGGTTCAGCCCGATATTTCCGCACGTCATTAAGCTAAACTCGCGCACCGGTGCCAAGGTGCGAGTGGTGACCAATCCCGGCAACGTGGCCTCCTGGCTGGCGGACGCCAACGGAGTCATTCGCGTGGCCCTGGAAACCAAGAATGGTATTGGGCGCACCCTCTATCGCGAATCAGCGGATGCCTCATGGCAACCCCTGCCGGGCATGGATTGGGACGATGCCGCCGTCCGCCCGATGGAGATCGGGGCGGACAACCACACACTCTATGTGAGGCGCAAATCACCGCAGGGGATGTGGGCGGTGTATCCCTACGACCTGAAGAACGGCAAATTTGGCGAAGCCGTCATTGCTCATGAACTCTATGACATTATGTCGCCGGAGTCACCGACTGGATCGAACTGATCAAAGATAAAGCGGACATGTTTCCCCAGACTTATGGATATAATGTTGGTTTGGTCGGAAATCCCAAAAAAGATGCCGCGATGCTGAAGCAGATTTCACCCGTTTATCTGGTGGACGCGATCAAGGCTCCGGTGCTTATCATTCATGGGCGCGACGATCCGGCGGTGCCTTATTCGCAGGCCAAGGCCCTAGTCAAAGCCCTGAGCCGGGCCGGCAAGACCTATGAGTTCATGGCAAAATACAACGAACAGCACGGGTTGCTCGACTTTGCTAACCGGGTGGAAATGTATGAACGGGTGGATGCCTTCTTGAAAAAATATCTTCCGGCCGACTGAGCAGACATGATCACGGCCATTGACCATTTGAATATCGTCGTCGCCGATTTGGCGCGGTCGGTGAAATTTTATACCGAGCTCTTGGGCTTTCAGTTGGTGCGAGAGGCGCAGCTCGAAGGCGAGTGGATCGATCGCATCGTCGGCTTGAAGGGAGTGCGCGGTCGCGTGGCCTACGTGGTGGCGCCGGCAGGCGAGCCACGCTTGGAGCTGCTCTGCTATGATTCACCCGCCGGGGAGGACCTGGCGGCGAACCGGCTGGCAAACACGATCGGCCTGCGCCACTTCGCGATGCGGGTCGACGACATCGCCGCGATGACAACAAAACTACGCGCAGCCGGGGTGAAAGTTTTCAGTGATCCGGTGAAAGTGCCGCAAGGTGTCGTGCAACATGATCACGGGGAAAAAACCCTGGTCTATTTTCTCGATCCCGATGGCGTGATCCTGGAGTTGGCGGAGTATCGCTGAATGGGAAATCGGGAATAGCAGGTGGGTGATCGGGATAAACGCGCTCCCGGTTTCATAGTTTCAAAATGTTCTGAATCGCGTGTTTTTATGCCAGCGTCTGTTGAAATTTAGGCAGTGTCATGGCGAGGAGCGCAGCGGCGTGGCCATCGACGAGAGAGAAAATGTGACAATGGGTAGTCGTGGCTGGCCGCGTCGGCCTACGGCCTTCTGCTACTGAACTCCCCCGCTTTGTCATTGCGAGACCGCCTTTGGCGGGCGTGGCAATCCACGAACACTGGCAGACGTAAACGACAGGTAATCGTGGATGGCCGCAGTCGGCTACGCCTCCTTCGCCATGACAGATGAGGAAGGGAGCGGCTAAAGTTCATCGCCTCATCCACGCAAGCCGGAACGGCTTGGTTGGCCTTCTGTTAATGAACTCTTCAGGTTTGTCATTGCGAGACCGCCTTTGGCGGGCGTGGCAATCCACGAACACTGGCAGACGTAAACGACAGGTAATCGTGGATGGCCGCAGTCGGCTACGCCTCCTTCGCCATGACAGATGAGGAAGGGAGCGGCTAAAGTTCATCGCCTCATCCACGCAAGCCGGAATGGTTTGGTTGGCCTTCTGCTAATGAACTCTTCAGGTTTGTCATTGCGAGACCGCCTTTGGCGGGCGTGGCAATCCACGAACACTGGCAGACGTAAACGACAGGTAATCGTGGATGGCCGCAGTCGGCTACGCCTCCTTCGCCATGACAGATGAGGGAAGGAGCGGCTAAAGTTCATCGCCTCATCCACGCAAGCCGGAATGGCTTGGTTGGCCCTCTCGCAATGACAGTCTATTTATCTCGAGGCATTGGTATTTATACTCGAACTCCAAGCCCCGGTCTTCGTGGCTTCGAAGCTCAGTCCTCCCAGCGGCCATAGATGCCGCAAGGGAGAATCTTGCCGTCGCGGCGAGAGGGCAGGCCGACCTCGCCGGAGGTGATGTTGCCACCGCGGCCGTGGAAGAGTTCGGACAGAAGGTTGGCGACGACGGTTGGCGACAGGCGCGCGGTGTAGGCGTTGATGAGAAAAAAGAGCGGTTGGGGGCTCAACACATCGCGGCATTCGGTGAGGAGTGTCCAGAGGTGATCCTCGAGTTTCCACATCTCCCCGGTGCTGCCCCGGCCGTATGTCGGCGGGTCCATGATCACGGCATCGTAAGTGCGGCCTCGGCGGACTTCACGCCGCACAAATTTTAGACAATCGTCGACGATGTAGCGAATGGGCGCTTCTTTCAGTCCACTGAGGGCGGCATTTTCGCGGCACCATTTCACCATGCCGTCGGCGGCGTCGACATGGCAGACCTCGGCCCCGGCGGCGGCGGCGGCGCAGGTGGCCGCGCCCGTGTAGCCGAAGAGATTGAGCACCTTGACTTCGCGACCGGCGGCGACGGCCTGCTTAATGCGGGCGCTGAACCAATCCCAATTGACGGCTTGTTCAGGAAAGAGCCCGGTGTGCTTAAAACTGGTGGGGTGAATCTTGAATTTAAGGGAGAGCGCGGCGTAGTCGATGGTCCAAGAGTCGGGCAGGGGACGGCGAAACTCCCAGTGGCCGCCGCCACTCTCGCTGCGATGATAAAGGCCGTCCCAATTCTCCCACTGGGCATTGGGCTTGGCTTGGTGCCGCGGCCAGATGACCTGCGGATCGGGCCGCACGAGGGTGAAGTCGCCCCACTGCTCCTGTTTCAGGCCATCGCCGGTGTCGAGGAGCTGGTAGTCTTTCCAGCGATCGGCGAGGAGGATGGCAGGGCGGTGCGGTGTCATCCGGACAGCATGGACGATCTCAATCGGGGATGAACACGAAAAAGATCACGTGGTCGGTGTCCTGAGGCCGCCGATCCCCGCTGATCTGATTATTGACATCTTTATGGCGTAAACGTTGTGATAATATTTTCCCCGATGACCCGACACCTCCAGAAATTCACGCGAGTCTTCATCAGCCTGCTTGGCGCCGCCCTTTTCGGGGTCGCGCATCTCGAGGCTGATGTGGTCGAAACCAAGAACGGCGCGCGCATTGTGGGCAAGGTGACCAAGATCGAAGACGGAAAGATCTTTGTTTCGACCGATTTTGCCGGTGATCTCGTCATCAAGCAGAGCGAAGTGACGGGGTTGACCACCGACGCGCCGGTCGTGGTGCGCTTGGCCAGCGGCACGACTCTCCAAGGCACGGTTTCCAGCGACGGTCTGGCATTGAAAATCACCGGTGAGGTCGGCGAACTCAGCACCAACGTAGAGAAAGTCGCCGCCATCTGGACCCCGGGCGGCAAAGATCCGCAGATCATCGCGATGGAGAAGGAAATCGCCTCGCGGGAACGCCACTGGTCCTACGAGGCTGCGGTTGATATCAGCGGCAAGAGTGGGAACAAGGAGCAGTTGGGCACGGCGGTGAGCGCGCGGGCGACGTTGAAGACGCCGAACGACACGCTGCAGTTCTACACCAACTACAATCGCCAGGTCACCGACGGCACAAAATCAGCCGACCAGTTCAAGGCTGGGATTGATTACCAAAACAATTTTTCTGGGCGCAAGTCCTGGTATGTCCGCGACGAGGGAGGCTTTGACCGGGTGAAGGACATTGAGATCTATAACGTGGCCGCGGCCGGTTTGGGTTTCGATCTGATCAAGGAAGAGAAGCACTTGTTGACGGGCCGCGTCGGTCTCTCGTTCCGCTACGAAGGCTACACGAATCCGGCGACCGAGGACGTGAAGAGCGCCGGTCTCGATTTCGGGCTGAATAATGAGTGGGAGTTTGGCAGATCGAAGTTGGTCAACCGCCTCGCGTTTGTCCCGGCGTTTGCCGACTTCGGCAACTACACGGTCACGCATGAGTCTTTCTACGAGATTCCCCTCGCCAAGCCTGCGTGGAAGCTGCGCCTGGGTGTGGGCAACGACTTCAACAGCCAGCCGGGCGTGGGCATCAAGAAGCTCGATACGTCTTACTTCACCCGCCTCGTGCTCAACTGGGATTGAGCGTCGCCCAAGTTTCGTTAGGGGACCGGCCCGAAGATTCGTCCTCGAGCCGGTTTGCATTTTGCAGGACGACCCGCAGGTTCTTTTACTCAACGATGTCGTTCCAACGCCAAGACTATCTCCTCCGCATGATCGGCGAGCTGCGGCAATTTGTGAGCACGGTGGTGAGCGCGGGAGGACCGGGCCGGGCGGCCGAGGCGTTGCATGCGATTATGCACGCACAGCAGCAGCTTTTTCAGATCCCGCCGGAGAAAATCACGAACCTCACCCTTGATGAACAGCTCGATACCTTGAGCCGAGGAGAGCGACCGACGGGGGCCGTCGAGAAAGTGATCGCTCATGCGACGATTTTAGGGGAAGCCGCGCGGATCTACGAAGGGACGGATCGACTGGCTTTGGCGCGCAGTTCGCGGCAATTGGCGTTGGCCGCGCTCTTGACCGCAGCGGCGCGCTGGCCTGAGCAACGGGCGTTAGTGGCGCCGTCGATTGCGGCCCAGCGCGACGGGATCGACGATGAGACGCCCGCGCCGGTGCGCGAGCTCTTGAGCGTCTACGATCAATCGGCCTGAGCGCCCGTGCCGTAGAGGCGGTCGCCGAAGTCGCCCAGCCCGGGGAGAATGTATTTGCTGGAATCGAGATCGCGGTCGCATGCGCCCGTGTAGATCGGCACGCCCGGATGTTCGGCTTGGACGGTTTCGACGCCTTGGGGCGACGAGACGATGCAGACAAACGAGACTTCCTTCGCGCCCGCTTCTTTGACGATGGTGAGGGCATGGGCGGCGGATCCACCGGTCGCCAACATCGGATCCAGCACGAGCACGCGCGTGCCGATCAGTGACGGGAGCTTGCAGTAATAGCTGCGGGCGACGGCCGTCTCGTGATCACGCTCGAGGCCGACGTAGCCGACGCTGACGTCGGGGAAAATATCGAGGAAAGGCTGCATCATCCCGAGTCCGGCTCGGAGGATCGGGACGACGACGAGCGGGCGGGCGAGCACCTGCCCGGTGTGGGATTCGAGCGGCGTCTTGACCGTCTTTTCTTTGGTCAGGAGGTCTCGGGTGGCCTCGATGGCGAGGAGCAGGCCGATTTGGTAGGCCAGCGTGCGAAAAGTCGCCGGGCGCGTGGTGTGGTCGCGCAAGTGAGTCATCACGTGCGCGGCGAGAGGGTGTTTGAGAACGTGGAGGGACATGGGGGAAGAAGCTGCGATCACCTCTACCTGTTTCTGCGGGTGAGGACGAGTCCACGTTTGGGCCCGGCACCGATAAGGTTTAGGGTTGAAGGAGCAAAGTATGCTCGGTCTTGCCCGGTAGGAACGGCGCGGGAGTGCCCTTGACCCAAGCCTCGTGCCCCTCGCGATAGAACGGGGAAAGCGGATGTCCACTCTGCCCACCGGGCATCTGGAAAATGCCCTCTGATTCGCGGCCCGGCGAAACCACGAAGCGGGCGCTGGCCCCGAAGTCCGGACGTTGCACACGCGGGGTGATGCTGTCGCCGGGCAAAGGATCAGCGGGCAGATTCATCCACCCCGTCAACCACGCGGGAAACGAGCGAGCGAGTGGGTGATGGATCTGGGCGCGATTGCGATCGCCCCAGGTCGTTTTGCCCACCTTCCCGCCTTGATCGACGAGTTGGTTCGTGACGGCGTCGGCCGCCGCGAGGAGCAGTTCGTCCCACGAGTTGAAGCGAGGGTTGAGCAAATGGGACGGGCGTTCTTGCAAGAGAACTCGGAGCGGTTGCTCGTAGTGGAATTGGTGCCAGCCGAACCCCTCGTATTGCTGGGTGCAGGAGGCCAAGATCGCATTGAACACGTAGTTAGCGGTCTGTTGGCGGAAGGAGCGCACGAGCCCGTAGCTGGTGTCGTTGACGTCCGCCCGCGCGGTCCAATTTTCCAACTGGCGTAGCAGCTTCGCGCGGGAATTCTTGGCCTTCACGGCTTCCGGCGTGAGGGTCGCGGCGAGGAGATCTTTCCAGTGGTTGAGCAGCGGAGCCTCGACGTCGAGTTGCACCGCGAGAAGGTCCGCGGGCGTGGCTCCTTCGAGGGTGCTCAGGCGATCGCGAATCCGCGCGGCGCGCGGTGGCCGGTCGTAGCCGCCGTCGCCGAGCAAAGTGAGACCGGGCTCACCGATGACTCGATTGTTGGCGGTCCACAGGCGGCCAGACGCGGGATCGGAGATCACGGGGATTTCCTCCGGAGCGAGCAGGCCGTCCCAATAACGGTCGCCATAGGTGCGGGCGACAGGGAATCGACCGTCGTAGCCCACGCGCTTCGGCAGCTTGCCGGCAATGCTCCAGGCGATGTGCCCGGCGGTGTCGGCGACGAGAATGTTCTGCGCGGGCATGCCGGCGCGGTGCGCAACTTCGAGCGCCTCGGCGGTGGTGTGGGCGGTTTCCATCTCGACGAGCGATAAGTTGAAAGCGCCCGGCAGGTGGGCGGTCCAGCGGTAGGCGAGCGGTCGAGTCTTGTTCCCGATGCCGACGACCGGACCCCAGATGGTCCAATCAACCACGTAGTCGATCGGCTCGGCATCTTTCACGCGGATCAATTCGTGGCGTTTCTCAAATTCGACTAGCTTGTCGCCGCGTTTGTAGAGAGCGCGACTGATGATGTTGGGCTCGACGACGACCAAATCACCGACGTCGGCATAGGCGTTGGTGAATCCCCACACGATGTGACCGTTGCTGCCGGCGATCACGAGGGGAAGCCCCGGCAACGTGATCCCTGTGAGGGTGTGGCTCGGCGCACCCGCTGGTTTGTCGGTGGCCGGCCATTGCAGGGAAGCGCGATACCAGGCGTTGGGGACGCGTAACTGGAGGTGAATGTCGTTGGCGAGGAGTGGGGCACCGCTGGCGGTGTGTGCGCCGGAGAGGGCAAAACTGTTGCTGCCGGTCACGGGGCGTGCGTCGATCGAGGCGACTTCGGTATCGGTCTCCGTGCGATGGCGCAAATCGATCACCCGCGACGAGGGCATCGGCGGGCTGCTTTCGGCGACGCTGCCGTCGAGCGCGGCGTCGGCCGTGGTGAGGAGCGGCGCAAAAAAGTTGGCGGCTTCGCCCCCAAGCGTGTCGCGGAGAGCGGTGAGCGAGCGTTCGTAGGCCCCTTCGTCGTGCAATTCTAGAGCCATGGCAAATCCGACGAGAAGAGAGTCCTCCGCGAGCCAGGGCGCGGGATCGGTCTGGAGCAGCAGATACTCAAACGGCGCGCGTTCGAGGGCCGACAGCCCCGCGTTGACTCCGGCGGTGTAGGCGTCGAGCAAGGCGCGCTCCGCTGGGTCGAGGAGCGCGAGGTTCTCGCGCGCGGTCCGGCGAAAACCGTGAATGCGCGCGGACTTGTCGAGGGCGACAGCTTCGGCCCCAAAAACTTCGGCGAGCTCGCCTGCGGCGCGGCGGCGAAGGAGGTCCATCTGAAAATACCGCTCTTGCGCGTGGAGCCAGCCGAGGGCGCGGGCGACATCGAGTCGGTTCCCGCCTTGGATCGTCGGCACCCCGGCGTGATCACGCTCGATCGTGACGGGGTGGGTTAACCCGGAGACGTGGGCGGTCCCGTCGAGTTGCGGGAGACTGCGGCGCATCTGCTGGTAGAACCAACCGGCTCCGGCGAGGGCGGCAATGAGGACAAGGGCGACGACAACGGCCCCCCAGCGGAGACTCTTGCGGACAATCGGGTTCATAGCGAAAAGGCGGTGCGGATCGTGGCGACCAAGGCGGGCGGATCGGCGTCGATCGAGACTTTGAGCGCATCATTAGGTTGTTCGAGGGCGGCGAGCTGACTGTCGAGTATGGCCGGCTTCATGAAATGTCCCTGCCGGCTGCTGATCCGGGCCAGCAACAGTTCGCGGCTGCCGTGCAGGTAGGCGAGCCTGACGTCGGCGAGTCCGTTCATGAGGACGTGCCGATAGGCTTGCTTCAACGCTGAGCAGGTGACGACGGCACCGGTGCGCTCCGCCAGACAGTGTTCCATGTGCGTGCGAATCGCGCCAAGCCACGGTTCCCGGTCGGTGTCGGAGAGGGGAAGGCCCGCGCTCATCTTGGCGACATTGGCGGGGGAGTGAAACTCGTCGGCGTCGTTGAACTGCCAGCCGAGCTGGTGAGCAAGCAACTGGCCGACCGTGGTCTTGCCGCTGCCCGCGACGCCCATCACCAGCACGATGCGGGGAGCGTTCACTGTGCCCATGCGCGTCGCGTGACCGGATCACGGCCTTCATCAAATTCAATGAAGTCAAACATGGTCTCGATCGGCTTATCGGTGAGACCGCATTCCTTAATGCGCATCTGCAAGCGGTCGCTGAGGGAATCGCGCCAGCCGCGTTTCATCATGAAACCGCACCAAGCTTCGCACTCTAGGTCGCTCCGGGCACCGCCTTGGTCAAAACACCACGCGAGAAGTTCCTCATCGGTGCCGCCGGCGAGGGTGTGAGTGCGCAGCGCTTCGTAGTCGACCTGGAGGAAGTGGCAGCAGCGGTCGTCGAACCCAAGACCGAGGTTCTCTTGGTAATCGGCGGGGAGTTGGCCCGCCGCGTTGAGGCGGATTTTGTCGAGCATACGTCCAAAATAGACGAGCTGACCGACCTTGTCATAAATACTGCGAAGTCCGGGAACGTGAGGCATGAGACTATCTCCGTGGGTTTTAGCGAGACGGGCGAGGCGAAAAACGACTCAGCGGCGACAATAATAAACGAGCGTGGCGAGGAGCCCGAGGGCGAAGGTGGGGGCGTTGATCCAGAGCTGGTGGAACGGCACGGGCCAGTGGTGGCAGGCGTAGATGATCGCCACGTGCTTGATGGCGATCAGCACCCAGCAGATCATGATCATACGCTCGACCCGCGGATTGCGGACAGGCGTCGAGCGGACGTTGACCTCCTTGACGAAAGCGGCCTCGGAGGCTGGGTTCGGGCGGCCGGTGATGAGTTGGATTAGGTTGGTGAACACGGCAGTGCTTGAAAGATAGCGCAAAAATTCCAAAATAACAGCCGCCGTGTCGAAACATCCCCAGCCATCTGCTCAAACCCCTGTCGAACTCAAAGGCCCCCGCCTCGGGCAACCAAGCTCGGCGGCGGCTGGCCTCGCGGCCGTGGCGAAGACAGCGAGCTTCGTGGTGGCCGGCGTCGGCCTGATTAAAGGGACGAAGCTCCTGCTCGGGGTGAACCAAAAGGATGGGTTCGATTGCCAATCTTGCGCGTGGCCGAGCCCCGACGGCGACCGGCACACCTTCGAATTTTGCGAGAACGGAGCCAAGGCGATCGCCGATGAGGCGACGCCGAAGCGGTGCACGCCGGAGTTTTTCGCGCGACACTCTGTGGCAGACCTCGCGGGGCAGAGCGATTACTGGCTCAACCGCCAAGGGCGGCTCACGCACCCGATGGTGCTGCGGCCAGACGCCACGCACTACGCTCCGATCAGTTGGGACGAAGCGTTCCAGCTGATCGCGGCTGAGCTCAACGCGCTCGGCTCGCCCGACGAGGCGGCGTTCTACACCTCGGGCCGCACGAGCAACGAGGCCGCGTTTCTCTACCAACTCTTCGTCCGCCAGTTCGGCACGAACAACCTGCCGGACTGCTCCAACATGTGTCACGAGTCGAGCGGGGCCGCCTTGGGCGAGTCCATCGGCATCGGCAAGGGCACGGTGAAGCTCGAGGACTTCGAGCTAGCCGACGCGATTTTGATCATCGGCCAGAACCCCGGCACCAACCATCCGCGGATGCTGTCGTCGCTCGAGGAGGCGAAGAAGCGCGGGGCGACGATTGTTTCGATCAATCCGTTGCCGGAAGTCGGCACCGAACGTTTCAAGAATCCTCAGCATTTTATGAACCCGCTCAAGGCATGGCCAACCCTATTGGGCGAAGGCGCGCGGCTGGCGGATGTGTGGGTGCAACCGCGGATCAACGGCGATCTCGCGCTCTTTAAGGGCATCATGAAGGAGATGCTCGCGGCCGAAGACGCGGCGCCGGGCACGGTCTTCGACCATGCGTTCATCGCCGAGCACACGCACGGCTTCGAGGCGTTGATCGCCGACCTCCGCACGACCGAGTGGGACGCCGTCGTCGAATCGAGCGGCGTGTCGCGCGAACAGATCAAGGAAGTTGCCGTGATCGCGATGCGTTCCAAGGCCACGATCTGCTGCTGGGCGATGGGGCTGACCCAGCAGCCCAACGCGGTCGAGACGATTCAAGCCATCGTCAACTTTCTCTTGCTGCGCGGCGACATCGGGCGGCCCGGCGCGGGGGCGTGCCCAGTGCGGGGACACTCCAATGTGCAAGGTGATCGCACGATGGGCATCTTTGAGAAGATGCCCGATTGGTGGCTCGACCGGCTCGACGCCGAGTTTGGTTTTAAATCCCCACGCGCCCACGGCCTCGACACGGTCGACGCCATCAAGGCGATGCACGCGGGGGCGGTGAAGGTGTTTGTGGCGATGGGCGGTAACTTTCTCTCGGCGACGCCGGATACCGAATACACGGCGACGGCGCTGCGGCGTTGCGCGTTGACTGCCCAGGTTTCGACGAAGCTCAATCGGGCGCACTTGGTCACCGGGCGCACGGGGTTGATTCTGCCGTGCCTCGGTCGAAGCGAGCGCGACGTGCAGGCCTCGGGCGAACAGTTTGTCACCGTCGAGGATTCGATGGGCATCATCAACCCCTCGCGGGGCAAGGCGGCTCCGGCTTCGACCGAACTGCGCAGCGAACCTGCGATTGTCGGCGGACTGGCGAGGGCTGTGCTCGGCCCGGACCATCCGACCCCGTGGGAATCGTTGACGGGTAACTATGACCTGATCCGCGACCGTATCGCGACCGTGGTGCCGGGGTTTGAAAACCTGAATGAGCGCGTGCGGGCGGGCATCTTTTATCTGGCGAACGCTCCGCGGGACGACCGCGAGTGGTCCACGGCCTCGAAGAAGGCTCAGTTCTCTGTCGCGCCGATCCCGCGTCGCGCGTTAGCGGCGGGCGAATACGTGATGATGACGATCCGCTCCCACGATCAGTTTAACACCACGGTTTACGGACTCGATGATCGCTATCGCGGCGTGTTTGGCGGTCGCCGGGTCGTGTTCATGCATGAGGACGATATCCGCGCGGCTGAGTTGCAGCAGGGGCAGTTGGTCGATTTGACCAACCGGCACGGCGGGGTCGAGCGCGTAGCGGAGGCGTTTATGGTGGCGCCCTACCGGATTCCTCGCGGGTGCCTCGCGACTTATTTCCCCGAGACCAATGTGCTGGTGCCGATCGATAGTGTCGCGGCGGTGAGCAACACTCCGACCTCGAAGTATGTCGTGGTCACTTTGAGTCCCACGGCCGATCCAGCCGCGGCGCTTGCGCGGCGGATGGCGGAACTTCAGGCGGATTGAGCGGGGAGGGCGCTTTGACTTGATCGGAGCGCTGCGGACGACGACTCGCCCGGGCGCTTTGCATGAATCGCCGAGGTGTCGGCGTGCGCTTTGCAGACTAGTAGGCAGTAACCGATGATTGATCGTATAAAAGCTTGCTGCAAGGTAGGGACGGACCGCCGGGCCGTCCGGTTGGATCCACGAATGAAAGTCAGCTGTCCTTAGTCGCGGCGGTCCCAGCGGTCCCGCCCCTCCATCCGAAGGATTCCACGTTACTGCCTACTAGGGCGGGTCGCGCGTCGGATGAAAAGCCTCCGATAGTTTGGTTCTCCAATGGGTTGTAAATATTCTCTGCACGATCCGGCACCACGGGGTGGGTTATGGGTCCATAGGTCTAAGCAAAGACGCATTATTAAACCATCGAAGAAAGGATCATTATGAAACCCTCAAGACTGACAATTCTGGCCCTCGTGCTCGCGGCTGCGCCGTTGGCGGTGTGGGCGACCGAAGCCGACGACCGCATCGAAGCCGCCACGATGGAGACCGATAATTTCCGCACGGTGCTGCACGACCAAGTGAAGGTCGAGGTCGACGAAGGTGTGATGGAGCTCACCGGCACCGTCTCTGACGAGAGCCTCAAGGCGCTCGCCGAGGAAACCGCGCGAAACATCCCCGGCGTCGTCGAGGTGGACAACCAGATCGATGTCGAAGTGCCTCCACCTGAGCATTCCGACGCTTGGATCGCCCTCAAAGCGCGGACCTCCCTCTTGATGCACTCCGAAGTGAGTGTGAATAAGACCGACGTCGCCGTGTCCGCCGGGGTCGTGACCCTGTCCGGCATGGTCGACAGCGTCGCACAGAAGGAGCTCACCGTGGCCTACATTAAGGAGATCGACGGCGTGAAGGATATCATCGACCGGATGACCGTGAAGGAAATTCCTGTCGAAACGCGCACGCTTGGCGCCGTGATCGACGACGCCTCGATTACCGCTCGCGTGAAGTATGAACTCTTGTCCCATCGCTCCACGAGCGCGTTGACCACCAACGTTACCACCAAGAAGGGTTCGGTCGTGGTGGAAGGCGAAGCCGACTCCATGGCCGAGCGCACCTTGGTGACCAAGCTGGCCCGCAGGGTCCGGGGTGTCATCGCCGTCGACAATCAGATGACGCTTAAACCCAGCGAGTAGAGTTTTGTTCAGGGTCGCCCGACTGGGCAGCTCTTAATCCAGTTGCGTTGACGGCGATCCGGCATGCCGGATCGCCGTTTCGCTTCCGAGCCCGGATATTTCACACCCATGAAATTACTTTTCAGAGAAATCTCCGTCGGCCCTGCGGGCAGAGCGACTTGGTCGCGGTTAGCCCCGACGAAGTCGGCCCGACCGGGCCCAGGTTTCACCCCTCTGAATGTGCAATCTGCGGGCTTCTCGGGCCCGGCTAGGCCGAAAAGCCCTGCGTTGCATTGGGCGGAACTATTTCCCAGCATCTCGGGTCTCAGACCTCAACTATGAAAACGAAACATTTCTTACTCGCAGCAATCGTCGGCCTGGGCGCGACGGGGAGCATGTTCGCCGTCGAGGCTGCCAAGGAGGCCGCCGTCGAGGCCGCCAAGGAGGACGCTAAGATTCAGGTCAACTTTACGAAACCCGAGAAGTTCACCGACGTGAGAGACGGCTTCACTTCCTCCCAGAAGGGCGAAGAGTCTAACCTCCTGCAGATCCGGGATTATGTGGAGCAACAGGCCGGACGATTTGTGCCCGATGGTTACCGGCTGGCGGTGACGATCACCAATGTCGACCTCGCGGGAGACTTCGAGCCCTGGCATCAATTGGGTTCCAACGACGTGCGCATCGTGAAGGACATTTATCCACCGCGGATCGACCTGACTTATACACTGACCGATGCTTCGGGCAAGGTGGTCAGCGAGGGCAAACGCGAACTGCGCGACCTCGCCTTCATGATGAAACTGAGCATTCGCCGCGACGATCCGTTCCGCCACGAGAAGGAGTTGCTCGATGACTGGCTGCGCCGGGATATCAAGTCTTCGCTCGCCAAGAAGTAAGCGCGGCTCGAAAAACCATTTTACCCACGGCCGGGAGTGGTCTCCACTCTCGGCCGTGTCTTTTTCCCCCGATCATGCCCGGCTCGACAAGTGGTTGTGGTGTGTGCGCCTGTGCAAGACCCGGGCTCTCGCGGCCTCGGCCTGCCGATCGGGTGCGGTCCAGGTCAATGGCGAACCAGCCAAGCCCGCCCGCGAGCTCCGATTGGGCGAAATCGTCCAAGTGCGATTGGGCATCCTCACGCGCACAGTGCGATTCATCGCAGCGCCGGCCTCTCGGGTGGCCGCCAAGCTCGTGCCGGACTACGGTGAGGACCAAACGCCCGCGGCAGAGTATGAGCAGGTGCGCGTGGCCTCTGCGGCGCAGATCTTGACCCGTCCGCGCGGAGCGGGCCGACCGACAAAACGGGACCGACGGTTGCTCGATGAGCTGCCTGAGGAGTGAACTTGCGCTTCAGCGGCCACCGGCGATGACTCTTTTCTGATGAACGTTTATTCCAAGTTCGAGACCGAGCTGGCGGTGAGACCCGACGACATCGATCTGCACCAGCACGTGCACAGCACGCGGTATCTCGATTACATGCTCGCGGCGCGCTTTGACCAGATGGAGCGCTGTTACGGGATGTCGATGCAGGCGTTCGTCCAGCGCGGATTGAGCTGGTTCATGGCCACAGCCAACATCAACTACCGGAGGCCTTTAGGGTGGGGCGACCGCATGATGGTGCGCACCTGGATCGAGAGCTTTTCGGAGACCGGTTGCCGCGTGGCGTTTGAAATCGAGAAGCTGCCCACGGGCAAGCGAGTGTGCGATGGCGCCTGTGATTATACCCTTGTGACGCTAGCGACGGGACGGGCCACTCCTCTGCCCGAGGACATCAAATCGCAGTATTCGATCTGATCCGGCCTCAAGGCCTCGAGAGACTCCCACGATTAAACTTGTGTCATCATCAGGCCTCTGCATTGCTCCCCTCCTCGATAGAAAAAACGTTAGATGACAGGATCTGGTGAGTCGTTAGCTGAGCAGAGGCTCAAGTGATGATTTCGAAACCCATGGTGGGAACGGAACTGGCAGCGGACGGTGTATCTTCGAATCATCAGATGAGTAATTCAAAACTATATGTCGGCAACCTGTCATTCAAGACGACTGAAGACGAACTCCGTTCGCACTTCGGCCAATATGGCAGTGTGACCGACGTTTACGTCGCTATGGACCGGATGACCGGTCGCCCTCGTGGTTTCGCCTTCGTGACCATGGGAACTGCAGAAGAATCGCAAGAAGCAGCCGAGAAAGTTAACGGCTCTGAACTCGACGGTCGTCAATTGACGGTCAACGAAGCACGTCCTAAGGAAGAGCGTTCCGGCGGCGGTGGCTTCGGTGGCGGCGGCGGTGGCGGCGGTGGCGGCGGTGGCGGTCGTGGCTTCGGCGGCGGCGGCGGCGGTGGTGGTCGTGGCGGTTTCGGCGGCGGTCGTGATCGCGGTGGCGATCGCGGTGGCGAGCGTCGTTACTAAGTTCGACACACCGGTTTAAATAAAACCGATTTTCAAGGGACGGAGCCCATCTGGGGTCCGTCCTTTTTTGTCTTTCCAGCGCTTGCAGAAAATCATTCTGAGCACCGCATGGAAGTCCTGTGGCGAATAACTCTTTCGTCACTGCAACGGAACCGTCCCGTCGGATGCTTCGCTGCCCTCAGAATGACGGAAATGATCTCTCATGTCTTTTAAAGCTCTCAATTTATCAGAACCAGTGCTCCGCGGCGTTCAGGCCGCAGGCTATTTGGATCCCACGCCGATCCAGTTGCGCGCGATTCCGTTGGTGCTCGCCGGTGGCGACGTCATTGGCTCAGCCCAAACCGGCACCGGCAAGACGGCAGCGTTTGCGCTGCCGATTATCGAGCGCCTCGGGGCCCACGGCAAAACCCGGGTGCTCGTCCTCGAGCCCACCCGCGAACTCGCCGCTCAAGTCGAAACCGCTTTTCGCGATTTTGCCCGCTTCACCGATCTGCGGACTGTCGCGGTGTTCGGTGGCGTCGGTTACGGCAACCAGCGCAAGGAAATCAGTCGCGGGGTGGACATCATTGCGGCCACGCCCGGTCGTTTGATGGATTACCTTAAAGCTGGCACGATCAGCCTGCGCGACATCAACACCCTCGTGCTCGACGAGGTCGACCACATGCTCGACATGGGCTTCCTCCCAGTGGTGAAGGACATCATCAGCCGCTGTCCTCGCGAGCGGCAGACGCTCCTTTTTTCGGCGACCGTGCCCCCGGAGATTCAGGCGATCGCCTCGTTCGCGCTGCGCAATCCGACCCGGATCGAAGTCGGCGTCAGCCGCACCGTCAACGAATCGGTCAGTCACGCGCTCTATCCCGTCGGCTTCGCGCAGAAGTTCGACCTGCTGGTGGCACTGTTGGAGAAAACCGAGTTCGACAGCGTGCTGGTTTTTTCCCGCACCAAGCACGGGGCCGACAAGATCGCGCGCCGTCTCAAGGCCGCTAACCACAGCGTCGCTGTGCTCCACGCCAACCGCTCACAGAACCAACGCATCGAAGCGTTGGAGGGTTTCAAATCCGGGAAATACGAAGTGATGGTGGCCACCGATATCGCCGCGCGCGGCATCGACGTCGCCGGGGTTTCCCACGTCATCAACTACGATGTGCCGGAAAAGCCGGAAGACTACGTTCACCGCATCGGCCGCACCGGCCGGGCGCAGGCGGTCGGCGATGCCTTCACGCTCGTCACGCCCGAGAACGAGAAGGACATCCGCGATATCCAACGCTTCATCGGCGCGAAGATTCCCGAGCTCAAGCTCGCCGGGTTCGTCTACGGCCCTTACACCGCCGGCCCGGATCGTCCGCCGGAGCAACGCGAAAGCCGCCGCAGCGCCGCCGCCCATGGCGACTTCGCGAAGAATCGTGGTGGCTTCCGCGGTCGCGGCCGACGGTAGTCTGGGGCGGCCGCTCCCCATCATTTCCGACCGGCCGCTTGGTCTCTCCATCCCGCACTGCGCGCTTGAACCGGTGCAGTGGGGGCGTCTTCTTGCTGTGCAACCACTATGTTTGAATCCCTCTTTGCCAAGAATGGTCTGTCACTGGATCGACTGCGCATGCTGATCGAGCTGGATAAAGCGGGCAGCATCGTCGGAGCGACGAAGGGCGATTTTAACAAGAGCACTGGTTATAGTCGCAACCTACGCGAGCTGTCGGTCTTCTTTGGTGTCGAGCTTACGCGCCGGGAGGGTAAGACCCTTGGGTTGACTCCCGCCGGAGCTGAACTTGCCCGTTTAGTGCGCGAGCATTTCCACGCGTTGGCCGGCTTTCAAAGCCGTTGGGCGGCGGCACCCGCCAACTACGTGATCGCGGCAGACGAAAGCCTGCTGCAATGGCTGGTCGCGCCCCGCCTACAGGCACTCATGCAGGCGAAGGCAAAAGTGGTTTATGAACTGCGCAACCGACAGCCCCCGGATATTATCCGAGGTTTACAGGAAATGTCGCTGGACTTCGGCATCGTGCCGGCGAATGCGGTGCCGGCGACTTTGAAGCAGCACCCTTTGGGGGCGCTGGCTTATGCGATTTACCTGCCCAAAGGCCTCTGGCGCAAGTCGTCTAGGCCTCTGGCTATTTTAGCCAATGTCCCGATGGCACTGCATACATCAGGAGGCCCCTTTGAGCAGCTGGCTTTTGCGCTCGCGAAGGCCTATCGAGTGAAACTGGATGTGCGCCTGCGATGCGAGTCGTTTCCACAGGCCTGCAATGCTCTCCGCACCGGACAGTTTGCCACTATTCTGCCCACCCTCGTCGATCCCGCGTGGTATTCGGAACCGGAAGTGCAGGTGATCCCTCTCAATCAATTTGAGAACGTCAGCAGCCCGCTCGTGCTGGCATGGAATCCGCGCATGGTGGAGGTGCGGCCTGAGGCGGCCCATCTCCTCGAAATTTTGAGTGCCGCGCTCCCGCTGACGCAGCGGACCAAGGCTAAAACCTGATTCAGACCGCAGGCAGGCTGCGTTTCCACGCATGGATGAAAAACGACGATGCGAGTAGAATTCCTCCTATCGCCGCCTTCGGTCGAAACATCATGCCTAAAAATACTCTCCCGCTTCGTCTCGAAACTCTCGTCCGTGAACTCGCTCTACCCGATGGTCGCATGGTGGGATCACTGGGTCACGAAACCGCAGCCGATTGGGTATTGGCCCAACTCGGGGCACTGGACCTTGATCCCTACCGCGGCGACGGGCTTGAACTCCCCTATCGGCGGGGTGGACAGTCCTTCGCGAACTTTGCCGGTGTCATTCCGGGACTGAACCGTCGCCTGCCGCCGCTGCTCATCGGCGCGCATTACGACAGCGTGATCCCTTATCCCTGTGCCGACGACAATGCTGCCGCCGTGGCTGTCGTCCTTTGTGCGGCCGCCCGGCTTGCCAAACAGGAACGCGAGCGCGATATCGTCGTCGCCATCTTTGACGCTGAGGAGCCGCCTTATTTTCAATCCGAAGCGATGGGCAGCGTGCGGTTCTGCGCAGACCAGACCGACGAGCGGGGTTTCCACGCTGCGCTCATCCTCGACCTCGTCGGGCACGACTTGACGCTGCCGAAAATGGGCCGGCTGACGCCGCCTCGCGTGCGCAACCTGCTCTTCGTGCAGGGCGCGGAAAGTCACCCAGGACTAGCTAAAGCCGTGGGGGAGTTTGTGCCGCCGAGATCCTTAGGACTCATCGCCACGCTGAACGAATACCTGCCGGACATGAGCGACCACTATGCGTTTCGGCAACACGGTGTGCCGTATCTCTTCTTTTCCTGCGGACAATGGGAGCATTACCACCAGCCGAGCGACACGCCCGAGAAACTGAACTACCGCAAAATGGGGCGAATCACGGAATCACTGGTGACGCTCGCGGAAAAGATCGCGATTGCCGTATTGACTGTTCCTGTTCCGGAGCATGATTTCACGGCTGCAATGGAAGCAGCGACAATCAAGCGAGCGCTCGGGCCATGGTTGCGCGTATTCGGCACCAAATCGATGAGCACGCGCGCGGATGTGAAAGACTTTGCAGAGACTCTCACCGGTTACGTCGGGTTTTTGGATTGAAGCATCACTTTTTCTTTATGCCGAAACTACATCGATTTGTGGCGAATAGTCCCAAAGAAGGCTGGTATATAAAGCTGACCCGCACCGAGCTTGGTCAATCGGGAAAGTTCACACCAAGGTTTGCCGTAAACCAGGTAAGTCCTGAGGGAAACAGGTTCTTTGATGCCATGAATTACAAGGACGGTGATGCTATCGAAAGACCGCTGTATTGGATGCTGTGGAAACGCGGGCTTATTTCGGTCGGTGAGACACCTCCCAGCCGTCCCGAACCGATTACTCCTGACGAATGGGCAGAAATTTGTCGGATGGTTGCGATGAAAACTCGGCATATTCCCCTCGCGGAGCTTGTGAAGTGGCTTGGGTTGACGGCTACAGAAGTAACTCGGCTTACTCAGGAGCGCGGAGAACCCAAAGATTCGGAGCGTCCGCCTTTGATGCCAGACGAGAAACTGTGGGCGGCCGAACCGCTTTCCGGCATAGTGATGAAACCATGGGAATTCCGTTCAAAATACCAGCTCTCTCGAAGTCAGGCTGGAAAACTTTATGCTCTATATTGTACCTCGGTTGACAGAAAATTGTTTGAGGCCCTTGTCAGAGGTCAACTCCGGGTTGCCCAGGCAAAAAATGATTGCAGCGCAGGCACCGTGCCGGAAAGGACTAGCGTTATTCCACCTGTCCAGCTTGTTGAATTAGAGGAGGTCCAAACTGGACGGAGATTCGCGATAGCCACCACCCGCGCTGCTGCACTGCTGGAGACTGCGTTGCGTGCGCTCACAGGGAATCATGAATGCCTGATTCGGGGTGACAATAATAAGAAAAAATCCGAAAGCAGGAACCTAGAATCGGTTCTAGTCAGTCGACGACCGAAGAAAGTTAAGCCAACTGGAATCGTTAGGGGCCCAATTACTTTCAAAGAACTAATAGGTGGCAATGGTGCTCAACGATACTTCGTTCCCGCCCCCGATTGGGCAGGACTGAAGTGGACCCCGTTGGTTGGACAGGGGATCGGGAAAGTTAGTTATGCTGGGTTATCTCTGATTGAGAAGAAGATAAATATAGGGAGGGGTGCAGGGGAGGGAGCTTGCTCCCTCCCCGCTCTGACTGCCGCCGTTAGGCGGCCTGCTGAGGTTGAAGAGGTTGGGATTTGGGGTGGTTGCGGTAAACCTCCGAGGGGGTTTGTCCGTCGTGGCTGCTGTGCGGCCGGGTATCGTTGTAGAAGAGGAAGTAGGCGCGGAGGCTGCGTTCGGCTTCGAGGACGTTGACATAGGCCCTGAGGTAAACCTCTTCGTATTTCACCGAGCGCCAGAGCCGTTCGACGAAGACATTATCCAAGCAACGCCCCTTGCCGTCCATCGAGATCTTGATGCCGTGGGCCAGCAGCACGCCGGTGAACTCCAAGGAAGTAAATTGGCAGCCTTGGTCGGTGTTGAAGATCTCCGGCACGCCGTGAAGCTGAATCGCTTTTTTGAGCACTCGCACGCAGAACGTCGTGTCCATGGTGTTGGACAACTCCCAGGCAAGCACGCAACGGCTCCGCCAATCGATCACCGCGCACAGATACGCAAAGCCGCCGTGAACAGGAATATAGGTTATATCGGTGGCCCACACCTGATTGGAGCGCAGCACGTCAAGCCTGCGCAGTAAATACGGATAGACCCGGTGCGCAGCGTTCGCGCGCGAAAGGTTGGGTTTTCGGTAAATCGCCTCCAGCCCCATCACCCGCATCAAGCGTTGGGCGCGCTTGCGATTGATCCGGTAGCCTTGCCGGCGCAGGGCCCTCGTCATCTGGCGTGATCCATAAAATGGATACAACATATACAGCTCGTCGATCAGCCTCATAAACATGAGGCTGATCGGTGAAACCGGCCGCGCCTGATGGTAATGCGTGGCGCGCGGCAGTGCCAATAGCAGGCACTGCCGGCTCACGCTCAAGCGGGGGTGCTCCGGCTCGATCATCGTGCGTTTCTCAGCCGTGGAGCTGCGCAGATTTTTTTTTCAACCACTCGAGTTCCATCTCGAGCTGCCCGATTTTCTGGTAGAGCTGGGCTTCCTTTTGCGCCGCTTCCGCCGCCCCAGGCGGCGCTTTGGTCGCGAAGATCTCGGGGAGCCGCCCGAGCACTTCTTTCTTCCACTGACTCACCTGCACGGGATGAACCTCGTGTCGCGCCGCTATCGCATGCACCGGCTCTATGCCTTTAAGTGCTTCCAGCCCAACTTGGGCCTTGAATTCGGGACTGAATTTCCGTCGGTTTTTATTGGACATGATCTGGATCGTCTTTCGGGTTTGGACTTAACGATCCCTTCTGTCCAGTTTTCGGGGGCCACCTCAAATCTTCGATCAGCAATCCCTTGTAGCTCCCTTGAAACAAATGCCCGGTTTCCATGCCGCAAGCGATTAAACCGCGTGGCCATCGTGCTTTGCAGCCAATGCATGCCCTCGCCCAAGGTTGGCTCCGGAGTCTCGATGGCCAAATGAAAGTGGTTGCTCATGAGCACGTAGGCGTGAACCCGCCAGCCGAATTTCTCGGCACCTTCAAACAAAGTGCGCACAAATGCTGCTCGCGCGCCTTCGCTGGCAAACAAATCCCGCCGATAGTTCCCCCGGTCGATCACATGGTGCAGAGCACCTGGAAATTCGATGCGCAATCGTCGGGCCATCCCTTACTCCACTCGCAAGCCCTGCAGGGCTCAATCAGCAAAACTAACAAAACACGGCCAGTCCCCCTTGCCTTCTTCCCTCGACTGTCGATACGTTGCTTCTTCAGATAAGTCTCAAAAAACTACGAGCGACAAGTAATTCACACGATCTCGCGTGCGTCGCGGTCCGGCAAGGGCGGGAAGGGTGCGTGCGGCAGGGTCTGATACCAGTAGGCCACAGAGGCGAGGTCGTCCTGCAGGGCGTGGTAACGCGGGTTGGGCAGGCCGAGATCTTTCCAGCCGAGATCACGCCAGCCCAGCGCCTGCATCGTGATGCGCAGGTCCTTTTTGAAGAAGACCGGATCCTGCAGGTGGAAACGGTAGAGCGTCATGCGCGCTCCGGCTTGGCCGGATTTACCCACGACGTGTTGGAAGCCAAAGTATGGGACCGAGTAATTATTTTCATCAAAACACCACGCCCCACCGAAGTAATCCTCGGTGCCGGTGCCGCAAATCGTCGGCCACTCCTTGTCGCCGTCGAGATACATCTTGATCTCCCCCTCGCCCCACCAGCCGGAACAGTTTTGCTGCCAGCTCATGAAGGCGCCGACAAAGTGTCCATGGCCGCTCACGCCATCGAGGATGGTATAGACATCCTTGTAAGGCACGGGATTGGTCCGGCGGAATTGCGCGTGGAAATAAAGGCTGTCCGCAGGCACTTCCTCCAAGGTGTAATTAAAGGTGTAGAAGAAGTGCGCGATATCGGCCGGGGAATCATTTTCCACCGTGATGCGGGCGTGCTTTTTGAACGGCATCGGGAAGAAGCAGTTCATGCCACCCTTCGGATTCACATTGATCGGCAAGGCGTTGATGTTCTGGTCGCGGTTCCACGACTGGCAAAAGAAATCCCCGATTGGGCACTCAACGGAAGGATGCTCCGCGCCATCCCAGTAGATTCGCAGAATGACCTGCCGACGCAGGCGCTGGTCGAACGTCACCCACATATGTCGGATGACGCCGGGGCCATCGTGATCCATGAGGGTCTGCGTCTGACCCGATTTGAGCGGCAGACATGGGGAAATTTTCCAGCCGCGCCCGAGATGAGGCGCCTGCTCCCACGCACCGGGGGTGAGCGACGTCTCCTTGGTGGCCATGCCGCCAGCGCCTTGATCGCCCCGGAAGTTTTCGGCCGACAGCGAGCGCGACTCGGCCTGGCGTTTGCGGAAGATATTGGAGAGATCAATGGAGGTGGACATATAGCAAGCGGAGGTGAAATCAGACTTGGGGCGGCTCGGCGAGCCAATGCGCCAGCCAGCCGCGCACCTCGCCATACCAATAGTTGCTGTTGTGGCCCTTGAGGATCCAGTGGTTCTCATCAGGAAACACCAGCATTACGGACAGCGGAAGGTCCGCGTCAACGCGGTCGCGCCCGGTGGAATCTATAATAATGAAAAGCCTCAAGCTCCGGCCTTTCTTGAGCGCTTCGGCAAGATGACCGCTCTGGGGAGGCTGGCAGACCCGACCGAGATTACTGGCGCGGTAATCTTTCTCCTTAGTGATGCCGCCAGTTACGTGACAGGCACGACTCTGAACGTCGACGGTGGCTACACCTCGCGTTGATGCCCTCGGTTTTGCGTAAACAACGTCCGTGGCTTCTTTCCTCCGCGTTGCAACGCGGAGTGCAGGCGGACATAAGATTGGCGGAACAGTCCGTAGGAGTGGATCGTGTGGAGTGACGTGAGAAGCGATCTCGCGCCGGTCAGGTTGAAGACACGGCAAGAACCCTGCCTGATTGCACGGCACGGGCTGACCAGCGATTGGGCTTGCCTCGAAAAAGTGGACACCGAATCAGGCGTAAGCGTCCGTCCTAGCCCGTGGGAGATTAGGATTGCGGAGAGGTATGATCCGGCAGGATAGGTAACAGATAATCCGGGGTGATAAGACAGAAAAGGGGTCAATGTGACATTCGTGCGGTCGCGATAACCTGACCCAGGAAATTCATAGGACAGGTAGAAAATAGATATGCAAGCGAGCAACGGCTCTATCGTCCTGGATCTCGGACAGGTCTGAAAAAGAGGACATTGCGGGAATCTCGCCTCGGCCCAAGGACTCGTCGCTGGGCGCTTGAATTTTTATGAATATCCGCAATTAGGGATAAATCACATTTATGTTGTAAAAAGGATAAAATCTAATTATCCCATTTTCGTATATGGCGGACTATTCCATCAGAACAACTCAGCAATTGGGTGCCATTTTACGTGGTTATCGGAGCGAGCGTGGGCTGACCCAGCAGGAGGTGGGGGAGCGTGTGGGGATTGCCCAGAAGGCGATTTCGCAGATTGAGACCAACCTGGGATCGACCAGCCTCGCGCGGGTTTTACAAGTATTGGCCGCTCTTGATCTTGAACTGACCGTGGGTCCGCGGAAGACGGATAGCCATCAATCGGAGTGGTAATAGGATGGGCCGACGAAGCAAATCCAGTGCGCTTGAGGTATGGATGAACGGTGAGCTCGTCGGTGAGTGGCGTCGACTGAGGGGTGGGGTGCAGGAATTTCTTTATGCCGAGTCGTGGCAGGCTTCCGCCGCGGCCCGCCCGATTTCGTTGTCGCTGCCTTTGCGTCCTTCTCGGGAACCGTATCGTGAGGGAGTTGAGACGTTTTTTGATAACCTGTTGCCTGATAGTCGGCAAATCCGGGAAAGAATCCAGCGTCGCTTTCGAACGGACTCAGATGCGGCTTTTGATCTGTTGCAGGAGATTGGTCGTGACTGTATCGGTGCACTGCAATTGTTGCCCGCGGGTAGCTCAATACCTGATGTCAGGTGTATTGCGGGCGAGCGTCTAACCGCTGACGATGTGGGCGGATTGCTTGATGCCACGTTGGGCTCTGCATTTGGGCAGGATGAAGTGGGAGCGGATGATGTCTTTCGTATTTCTTTGGCGGGGGCTCAGGAGAAAACCGCGTTGCTCTGGCATAAGAATGCGTGGCATCGCCCAACGGGTGCGACACCGACCACACACATTCTTAAGCTTCCGATCGGGATCAGTCCGTTGGGGATCGATCTTTCCACGTCGGTAGAGAACGAATGGCTGTGTGCCCAGATTGTCCGGGAATATGGCATCCCCGTAGCGCCCTGCCAGATGGAGACGTTTGGTGGGCACAAGGTGCTGGTGGTGGAGAGGTTTGACCGTAGGTTGTCGGCAGATGGCGCTTGGTGGCTACGCCTGCCGCAGGAGGATTTTTGCCAAGCCACGGGAACTTCGTCGGGACTAAAGTATGAAAACGATGGGGGGCCGGGGATTCGCAGGATTATGGATCTGCTGCTTGGCTCACAGCGTGCGGTGGAAGATCGGCGTGAATTTATGCGCACGCAGTTTGTATTCTGGCTGCTGGCAGCCATCGATGGGCATGCCAAGAATTTCAGTATTTTTCTTCAATCAGGAGGAGCCTATCAACTCACCCCGCGTTACGATGTGCTTTCGGCGCACCCGATGTTGGGGCATGGCCGAGGGAAGCTAGCACCGCAGAAAACCAAGATGGCCATGGCGGTCTCAGGAAAAAATCGTCATTACTTGTGGGATGGAATTCGCGTGCGACATTGGGTCGAGATGGGCAAACGATGCGGAATTGTGGACATGAAAGAAATCGTGGCCGAGGTCGCGGGGGAGTCATCTAAAGTCATCGAACGAGTGTGCGATCTGCTTCCTGAAACCTTTCCTTCTCAAATGGCAGATGCGATTTTAAAAGGTGTGAAAGCAGCGGCCGAACGAGTGAAGCAGGAACTTTAAACGTCGGATCACGACACTATCATTATGCGCATTGCAGTCCTCTCCGATACCCATGAGCGATATTCAGCGGAGGTGACAGAACAGTTGAAGGGAGCGGATGGCTATTTCTCTTCCATGCATAAATGGAAGTTAACCCGAGTGGCTTGGTTGGGTTTGAGCTTGGTCTGTGCTCAGTCCGTCATGGTGGCAGAGGTGCCGGTTAATCTTTCGACCGCGAAAAAGGCGGTGCTGCGGTATGTCGATTCGGGGGAGTATAAGAAGGATCTGACGGTGACTGCTGATCAGGCCAGCGGGTGGATCGAAACTCGCGCTGCGCAATCGGTTGATGGCGAGCAGTTGGCGCTGGTGCTGGATATCGACGAGACGGTGCTCTCCAATCTACCCCACATGCGGGAGATGGATTTTGGTTACCTGCCGAAGTTGTGGGATGAATGGGTGGCGGAGGGTTCGGCTCCGGCGATTGAGGCGGCGCGCCAAGTTTATGAGACGGCACGAAGTCATGAGGTGACGGTTTTCTTTATTACGGGCCGCAAGGAATCGGATCGGCTCGGCACAGTAAAAAATTTGGCGGCGATGGGCATGGGAGAATACGAACAGCTGATCTGCAAGCCACTTGGATTCAAGAGCACGAGTGGCGACTACAAGACACGCGCGCGCCAACGATTGGAAGCAGAGGGCTGGACGATCATCGCCAATGTGGGGGATCAGCACAGCGATTTGCAGGGCGGCTATTCAGAAAAGATCTTCAAACTGGTGAATCCGTTTTATCTGATCGATTGAGGGTGGTTTATCCCATTTTTGTTCGTGGATTGCCGCGTCGCCCTGCGGGCTTCTCGCAATGACTGCTAGGGTGGTAATTTTCGGAGATGTCGGGAATTTTCGCGACACCACGGGTGTGGGCTGCCATGCAGGACGGTTCATGATTGGCACGGCATCTTCGCGCGGCGGTTACGCGTTCACTTTTCTACTTTCGGGGGTGTTCTCTGTCGCACTGGCGCAGTCGGAACCAGTGGTGCTTGAGCCCGTGGAAGTGGTCGCGACCCCGATTGTCGAAGAGACGCGAGTGAATCGGTATGCCGATCAGACTTCGATCATTGGTCTCGAGCAAATCGAGGCTTTGAATGCGCAGGATCTGACCTCGGCGCTTCGTCGGACTCCCGGGGTGGCGATCTCGCGCTATAATGCGGTGGGCTCTTTTGGTGGCGGTGCGGGTGGCGCGGTTTTGATTCGTGGTCTCGGATCGAGTCGGCCGGGTGGTGAGGTGATGACCGAGGTAGATGGCGTGCCCAATTACAACGCGATCTTCAATCATCCCTTGCTTGATCTGATGTCGATCGATGCGGCGGAAAGTATCGAGGTGTCGCGTCGCTCTAATCCCGTTTCTTCGGGCAACAGTTTTGCGGTTGTGAATATGGAAACACCTCGCGCGCGCCAAGAGGGGATATCCGCGCAAGCGATGATCGCGGCGGGAAGTTTCGGGATGTTTACCGAAAAGGTTTCGGTCGGATATAACAATGAGCGATTCGATATCTTAGCCGGTCAAAGCCACCGCGAAGCCGAGGGGCATCGGCCTGATTCCGATGGCGAGTTGAATAACTATCTGGTCCATGCGGGCTGGCAGTTGGTGGAGAACTGGGAGCTACGCTATGTGCTCAACCGCACGGACAATCGCGCGGTCGATCCGGGACCGGAGGCAGACTCGGGATTGCCGCTAGGACAGGAAAGGGGTCAATATTTTACTATTGCGGTCAGGGATGTGGCTACTTGAAACGCAAACCGGATCCTGATTTGAAGAATTTGAAATCAGGAACGCATAAATAACGTGTGGACCCTTTTTCAGTCCTGGGAGTCGAGTCTTTGGACGATTGCGGCGGAAACACGATTACGACTCGGGCGCTTCTTTTTCTTTCTTGGATAGCAGCGGTTTCCAGGCTTGGAGCGAATTGCGAATGACCTTCTTCAAGACATCGCCGATGGGGAGGAGGATGAGCCTAATCCCGATGGCGCATACGTGCACTACCACGATCTCGAGGGTCACCTCTTCACCTTCCTCCGGGATTGGCAATCCACCGGAGAAACTGCGTTCACGGATCCACCCGTCCGCTATCGCATCCGGCGCTGTCCCGGTTTCCAGTTGCTCGCAGAGAAACGCGAAGGGCTCTGCGAACAGGGGAAAGTCTACGACTTGAAGATCAGAAAGCAGGGTGGGCGATTAGCTTGTCCTTGTGGCGACCGATCCCGCGCCACTGGGCGCCGGCTACTTTGGTTTCCGCACCTTCTGCACCGAACTCTGGTGGTCCGATCTGGAAGTCTGGTCGCTGTAAATGGGACGATTTCTTTGGGTGATTAATC
>Ga0209390_10002472_pt1 | contig 32321 bp, 31 predicted proteins | sample BON01_FD_187212 | JGI IMG/M metagenome (GOLD analysis project Ga0209390, IMG submission 187212) | Freshwater microbial communities from Lake Bonney liftoff mats and glacier meltwater in Antarctica - BON-01 (SPAdes) (version 2) | ecosystem: Environmental > Aquatic > Freshwater > Ice > Glacier...
AACCAAATCAGCCACGGCCTCGGGATCAACCTTGGCCAGGGCAATGAGTTCTTCTCGGGTGGGACGCTGCACGGGGATTCCTACGGAGACCGGATACTTAAACTTTCTTAAGGACCTGAATAGTTACAAAAAGAGAAGAAGCTAATCGCCGAATAGCATCACTATATTAATGGCGAAAAAATCTACATCGACAAAGAAAGCGGCCAAGAAGGTTGCCAAGAAGGCGGCCCAAAAAGTCGCTCCAAAGAAGACTCGCAATGTGCGTTCCACGGGACGCGAGAAGATTCTAGCTCTCCGGGTCACTGAAGAGCAAGAGCGCGTCATTTCGAAAGTTCCCAAAGCTCACGCTGCAAATCTCTACGAGATCGCCTGCCGGACTTATAACGAATCTTTTGAAAACCTCATCGACCAGGTTTCATCGGTAATGGAAGGGCAGGAACCGGTCACAAACCTAAGGCTCGATTCTTTCCGCTATTGTGCTGCCGAATTGGGAGCCACTGTCGCCAGGGCCTATTTAAAAATTCAAACTGAAGTGGAGAAGGAAACAGGTGTGACCTTCCCCGTCGCCACTCTGGCCTCGATTGCGGACAACGCTATCGATCCAGAACATTTACACTCTCTGGTGCTGTCCTTGGTGGACGAAGCCAAAAAGAAATCTCGCAAGAAACCGGTGCTAAAGAATGCCGAGCAGCTTGTGAGTGGGTTCCGTAAAAGCAATCGCAAGCTCTGCAATGAGCTGGCCGAGCTTTCCCACGAAGATCTGTTAGACCGCCTACTCACTGAGTTGGCGGAGAAACAGCACCGGAGAGAGGCAGACCTCGAACGAGTCCATCAGGCCGTCGGGGAATGTCCCAACATTCTACGTGTGCTGAAAGATGATCCAGGCTCCCATTCCTCCTAAACGACTCCAAGAACTCCAAAGCCTTCCCACGATACTCGGGAACGACATCCTCGGCCAAGCCGAGGTGATTCCAGAAATCAGTGAACCCCTTCAAAACGCGGAACTGGGACTCCGCGATCCCGAACGACCGAAAGCGTCGTTCATGTTTCTCGGCCCCACCGGGGTCGGCAAAACAGAGGTAACCCGACTTTTCACGGCTTACCTGCACCGGCTTCCCAAGCCCGACGAAAAACTGGTGCGCTTCGATATGTCGGAGTTTCAAACCAGAGGAAGCGTCGAACGTCTCATCGACCTGATCGCATTCAACGTCAAACGGACAAAAGGGGAGGGGACCATCCTTTTTGACGAGATCGAAAAAGCCGAGAAGCTCGTGCTTGATCTCCTACTCCAAATTCTCGATGCAGCCCGCGTGACGCTGCCCTCCGGCGAGACTCTGAACTTGTCAGAATACTACATCGTCCTGACCAGTAACATCGGCGCCAAGGCGATGATGGATGTGAAGCATAGTGTCCGCGCCACCATTGTTCGCTTTGTCGAGCGTCAGGCACAAATGGAGCTCCGGCCCGAGCTCTTTGCCCGAGTAGATCGAGTCTGCGTTTTTAATTCTCTCAGCTATGAGACCCAAGTCCTCATCGCGGAGCACATGCTGAAGAAGGAGCTGCGTCGATACCCCGAGAGGAAAGTCTCATACGGTCCATCAGTTTTGGAATTTCTCGCGGCCGAGGGTTTCCATCCCCGGTTGGGAGCCAGACGAATGCGAGCCGCTGTCGAAAAACATGTGAGGAGGGCGATTCGAAACTCTGTTTTCGCTGGCGGAAAACCCGGCACGAGGCTGCAAGTCCTCAAATCCCAACTCCTACTTTCTCGCCCCAAGAAAGAGAACTAACTGAAACCGAATTTTATTCTATGAACTTACACGATCTAACAAAATTGTTCATTGCTCCGACAATGGCGTTCTGCCTTGTCAGCTGCGGTCCCTATCTCAGGGAAGGCGATTACAAGTTCGCCACGCGGAAAGCAACCAAACAAGATATTTTCCTTGGAAGCATCGGAACATTTTCCCGCCGCAAGGGTTTCCAAAATTCCCAAGCCAGCCCAACCAAAAGCGGAGGGATCTATTTTCCTAAATTTGCTCGTTCAAATTTCGTCAACGAACGTGAGACTGTGAAAGTAATTCAAAGTCATCGAATCGCGGACCGAGATGCACCATGGGTTTGCAGTGCCATCGAACAAAGGAATTTCCGGTCGGTCACATTTAGTTCACCTCGCGCATTTCTACACGAAATTTCCAGTGACATCGAAAAATTGCGCTTGCTCCGGGAACTCGGAAAAGATGCAAGAGTCGTCACCGCTGTCATCATCGCCTTCGATCCCAATCTCATTACAGCGGAAAAGCTCGGAGAATACGGCATCTTGAATTCTCTTGGAATCCGCCTCCCCATCGATACCGAACTTGGCCTTCAGAGCCACCTTATCCGCTACGAAGATTTCCGTGTGATTGGGTATCGCTTCGCAAAGCCGACTTGGTCCGCAGAAGGCTATTTGGCCGATCTCAAGCCGGACAACAAATGGAGTTTCTGTTCGCCGGGACGCTTTCCCACAAGCCTTCCACTGCACACGCCATCCACCAGCAAATGACTCTCTTCCAAAAATTCATCATGGCAATTTTGGCAATCGGAATTGCCGGTTGCGGGATCTGGTTTTCGCATGACCTGGAGGGGCCGGAGCGGTGGCTGGCTCTCGGAGGCGGTCCATTGGGTGGCCTGGCTCTCCTTATGCTTTCGCCAAAAGAAAAGCCTGTTCTCCGATTCGGGAATCTTCGATGGAATCAGCGGGAACTTTGTCAGCATATCCTCATCACCGGCGGGACTGGATCAGGCAAAACGATTTCAGCCGTTCATTCCATTCTACTCCAACTCACTCGCAACATTCCAAATTGGGGTGGGATGGTTCTTGGAGCAAAGGGTGATGAGCATGAGTTCATCATGGATCTGTTCCGGGAAGAGGGGAGAGCTGGAGATTGCGTTCTGATGCAAGTTCGGCCCGACAATGCTCCCGACGATTGGGAACCACCGAGCCGCCTCAATCTTCTCAGCGATCGCAGCCTTCCTTGGTCGGCTCACGCCAAGGCAATCGTCGATACCGCATCCGCTCTCACCGACGGCCAGCAGTCAGCCTTTTTCAAACCAGCCGCACGCGACGCTCTTGCCAACCTCTTCGAACTCATTGATCGAAATGGAGAAACCCCAACCCATACCCGAGCACTGGAATTGATCAGCAGCCAGTCCCTCCTCCAAAAATATGTGGAGCATATCGTCACTACCCAAGATCTAGACGATGCTGAGAATTCCAGACTGATCTCCTATTTCACAAGCGTGTTTCTTGAGAGCCAGGCATCCGAGCAGCGCGAGGGGATCGCGGGAACCGTGAAGACCTACTTGGAACCCTTTGCACATTCTGCAATCACCGAGGTTTTTTCCTCGAAAAAACCGAACACTTTTGAGATCGCGGATGTCGATGAAGGAGCCGTGATCACTGTCGCTCTTCCACAACGATTTGTCGTCGAACGACGTTATCTGAATACCTACCTAAAGACCTTGCTTTACTATCATGCCCGTCGCCGTTTTGACCTTCCGAAGAAGGAACAAGAAACGAAAAATCAACTCCTCCTGGTCGGGGATGAGTTTCACGAATTGGCAACTTCGAGCAAGGACGGCACGTCCGACCACGCGATCATTGATCGGGTGAGATCCGCACGGTTGGCGATTATAGGCGCGATGCAATCCATCCTCTCTCCCGATCCGTTCATTGGTCGGGAGAACCGAACATCTCTCATCTTGAACTTCCGCACCCGCTTCTATTTTCAGGCTGCCGAAGAAGAAGATGCGAAGGCCGCTGCCGAGACGGTAGGCCGGAAAGACGTGATCAAGACTTCAAAAACTTCGAAGCCGTTTGGCTCACCCACTTATACGAAACGGAAAGAGGAGGACTTCATTCTGAAGCCTAAAATTTTTCGATCCCTCCGCCCACATGAAGCGGTTGTCGTTCATCCGACGGCAAATCGTTATCGGCGGATGAAAATTCCCCCACGGCTCGCCGATGGAACTATTCCTAATTGGTACTGATGATAAAAATAAATGACACCTACATTTCCGGCATCGCAGCTCTCAACATCCCCTGTCCAGAGGATACTTGGGGGCTTCGCGAATTTTTCTTCCTCAACTCCGAGGAAGACCTCAAGAACGATCTGGCCGGCTCCGGCGAGAGTTGCTTCGTGAACACCAACGACATTTTTCAAAATGAAGGTCTCTATGAATGCTCGGCAATCTTCCTTGAATTGGGACACGATCTCTCGAAAGAAGGGGAGACCTTTTGCGCCAACCATTATCGGGCATTCTGTGATCTTCTGGTCAGCCATATTCTGGATGGAGTGGATTCCTATCTCGATCCCGACGACTATTTCACTACGGAAGCTCATCTGACAATTCTCGACTCATGGGTCGAACGTTGTGAGATCCATCTGGGCGAAAAATACCAACCATCCTTCGACCAATGGCGACAGACAATTCAGAACGGCTTGTAGAAAAAGGCCTCAATGCCGCCGCCGACATTTTTGAAAGCGTGGAGCGCTACAAAGAACAGAGAAAGTCGGGCAGTCCAGCGCAGCTTTCGCGACTGGAGCTTGATGAATTAGCGAAGCGGTTAAATGCTGGAAATACAATACAGACTCATTCGCTAGATCAGAAAAAGACTGAGATGCGCATCGACGCCTCCGTCAATGGAGTACGTGCGAAGGTTGCCGTTCCAAACAACGAGAGCCCCGTCAGACAGGCCCTGGAAAACGTCCAGTCGAGAACAAGAGCAAGTGATCTTTTCACTCTCGGTGTTCTCGGCGGCCAAGCCGCTTCAACTTTCAACCAGGAAGAGCGGGATCTGTTTCTCAAGCTCGAGAAGGATCGAGGTGAATTACAGAAACGATTCTCAAGAGCCATCTCCGATCACCCGGCATTCAGGGGAAAAGAGCAGGAGATATGGAATAACTTCGACAAAGGAGTGAAGCTTCTCCAGAGCGAAGACTGGCGAGAGAAACTAGGTTTAATCGCCGATACTACCGATGTGAAAACCGGCGTCGATGCCTTGAAAAACGACGCCATCCGCCAGGCAAAGTTCATCGCATTTACTCGCGACATGGAGAGCCATCGCAAAGCCTTTCATCAAGCCGCCTCAACCACCGACCAAAACTCCATCGTCAAAAAGGCCGAAGAGCGGATCGCCGCGTTTTCGAAGGGTCTCCCTCTCTCAGAAAAGGCGGAAGTCAGAAAACAAAGCCTCAGTTTTATTCAAGCCATCGAGGCAAGGAAAGCGCAGCTCAAACAACTCTTCTCCCGTAAGCTCCGTTCCCCTGCAATTAACGTTGGGAATAAGAAGGGCTTTAGTCACTGAACTCACCGATGCGTTGGCAAGTCTTCAAAATTTACCGCCTCACAGTGCAAATATTCGGTGTTGTAAGAATCCGGATGTCTTTCCGCAATGAAAAGCTCTCCTATGAGGAGAGCTTGATGAGGACAGAATCTTTTCTGTTTGTCGCTGAAGCGGGAAATCGAATCGACGGGGACTGGTTGACGTTGAAGAACGGAACACATCAGTTTCCTCATTTCCTTTGGGAGGAACTTTCCAAGCGCAAACAGCTCCTACAAAGCTCGTCCGACCAGCGGTTTGTCGGTCGTGATTGAAGACGCTTCGTGCCCGGGCATGGGAGAAATCCTTTCGTTCAAGGGCTTCGAGTAGTAGGCTTCCACCACTTCAAGGGCCGTTTTGTCAGAAATAGCGACACCTTCTCCGCGAAGCTCTGAGACCATATGGTCAAAGGCGGCTTGTTTGTCCTCTGCTCTCGACATGCCTTGAAAGTAAACCCAATCTCGTCGCATCACAAGGATGAATGAGGACCGTTCCGACCACGACTGGCTAAGAGTGAGAAAGCTGGGACTTGAGCCGCAGATCCTCAACCGCGCCGATTTACCACCGGATCATGGGGTCCAACTCCCTGGCCGTCAGGGAAACAGTTTTCCACTATCCTGACCAAAATCCGGGAAACGACTACATTCTAGAAATCCACCGTCGTCTTTTCGCTGGGATCCATCCGTGGGCCGGCAAATTCCGAATCCCCACCGATCCCCATGTCATGGTCGCTGGCTATCCTGGGGCCGATGCCGCTCGCATCCTCCGGGAGCTCGATCTTCTGAGAGCCCAGTTCGAGGACTTTCTCTCCAGCTCGATTGTCCCGGGAATCACTTACTTGGCAGTCGCTTTTTGGCACATCCGGTTTGAGCGGATTCATCCGTTTATCGATGGCAACGGCAGAACCGGGCGATTTTTACTGGAAGCTCAGCTCCATGCACTGAAGGGATCTGGCCATCGTCCAAGTCTGCTTGATCCAGAAAAAGCTCCCTATATTGAGAGTTTGAAAATCGCCAGCCGCTCCAAGATGCTCACTCCATTAGCTAATCTCATCGCCGAAAATGACGGGAACCCGGTCAAAATTTCCGACATACAGGCACCCTACAGACTCGCTCCGTTTTTCGAGGAACGAGGACTTACTCTTGAAAAGGAACTCGAGAATTCCAGGATTTAGGAGGAGAAGCTCCACCTCTTTCTAATTTACTTTATTTAAGTAAAAACTTGTTTCTATAGACTGAATTTGAACGCGTAATTCAGCATGTTGAATTGAAATTCAGCCTCGACGGTCCTCTTTGTGTCCAATTCCAGACCCGTTCGAATAATGAGTCGATGAAGCCGCTTTAGGTCCGAAGATCCAACCGCTTTTTCTTGGGAAGTCAAAGCTGAGAAAGCGAAGATGGACGTTCCTTCCGAACCCGATCTTCTTCAAGACATGATGGATTCGGCTTCACGGCCATCGCGGACGACTGAATCGGACTATGGCCGACAAAGACCCGATTGGTCGCATTGCATGAAAGAATGAAAGCAACCTTTCAAAATTCAGGAGGACATGGATCGCCATCGGCAGCCAATAGTCTCTTCAAGGTGGTCCAGGAAGCCAAGCAGGGCCGATACCGTCCTAAAAAAATCCGCATTTAATAGGCCAAACGTTGTTCTGGAGCTGCGCAGAAGCCCACTGCCTCATCGCTTTAGTGTAGAACGACAATTAAAACTGAACCCCAACGACAGCTGTGGAACACACTCGCCGGTCGTCAATCTTTCCCAACACAACCGCAGGGAGGGTCCTTATCGGCTGTGTTGGGAAAGAATGATGACCTCTCGATTTGGCCGTGGAACAATTCATTTTCTAATTGTCGTCGAACTCAATTATAGTTGTCGTCAGACACTTTAGGGTTAGCCGTAAACATGCGCGAATGCCTCTTCGTCTGGTATAGGAAAGTATCCGCTATCGTAGGCGTAGCACTTCCCATCTTCATCGAGGTTGAGGTAGCGCCTTGTGTCTTGATGCTTGTATGCGTGGACAACCGTTCCGTTGGATGAATGGGAGACCATGAACATGAAAGGTCTGCATTTCTCATCGCCGAGTTTCGCCCGTAGTGGTGCCCAGTTCGGTCCCCACGAAACAGTGGATGGTAAAGCGTTATTCTCACCATCATCATTTTCAGTTCTCATGACTCGGACATCTGATTTGGTAGGGGCTTCCCGAAGATTCACTTATTCTTCAAATTCTTGGAGGCTAGGCAAATCGGGTGCAAAAAATCGTTGTAACTCGCTAATGCGGGCCTCTTCGGAGTCGTGCATTTTCAAGAGAATCTTGGCGAAAATTTTGTCGTCCTTGTTCTCAGCTTCAATCACCGATCGGGCCTTCTGACGGGCTTGGAGGAAGCTCTCGTAGTCGGCGGGCCTTGTTTGTTTAATCTTTGCTTCCTGTGCCCAGAGGAATTTGTGCCATGCTTTCTCCTTTTCCTTAAGCAGTATTTCTTGCTCGGCCTCTTCTCGCTTCTTGTTCTTCCGGCGTTGCTCCCCCTCGCGTTTCTTTTCTGAGGCCAGGAAAGCTTTTCCTTCTGTTCGCAGGGAGGCCGTGAGGGAAGGGAAGTCCATTTTGTTCGATTCACAAAACTTGCCGAAGCATTCGCCAGTGACCTCTGGCTCCTCCCCTAACTCAAGAGCTTCGAGAAAGGATGCTCCAAACTTGAGGTCGTTTCGTGAAGGCTCTTCCCAAGCTTGGCGAGGTCCATCCACCCGGGTGTAGAATGCTTGCGCAAATCGGTAAGCATCTGTCTGGATCGATGGGCGTTCTTCGGGTGGGTCCCAATTTCCTTCGATGGCTTTTCTTAGGAGTCCAAGTTTATTGGTTCTCGGATTTCGAGCGTCCAACCACTCAATTTGCTGCTCGATGACTTCGGCAGTGATACCCCCAATTTTTGCAATTTGCTCCGCTTGAATCTCATCAAATCCTGCGGAGGTTAGGAGAGAAATTGAAACGGAAAATTCCTCGGCAACAGCAGGCTCGGAGTCCTGTGGTTGTTTAAGATTATCGTTTAATAAAGTTTTCTTTAATATTTTCGTTTTATTGAGTCCACTTTTTGAACCCTTTCTCTGGTCCAATTCTTGAACCCTCACCGGTCCAGATTTTGAATCGTTACTGGTCCGATTTTTGGACCGATCAGCTAGTCCATTTTTTGAACTGTCAGCTGATTTGGGCTGGTCCACTTTTTGAACCGAAGCCCGTAGAACATCGGATTTTTCTGGTCCATTTTCTGAACCGACCTTGAGGAACTCATCGGCGTCGGTCCACTTCACTCCGTAGACGCTGGTGATTTGGGTTTCACGGTCTTTGGAGATTCCGCCCTTCACAATTTGGTGGATGAAGTTCTTCCCGATGGCGGTTTTAAGGGCAGTAGAGACCGTCGTCCGACTGGAAATGTTCACCCGTTTACAGATCTGCGAGTATGCCAACGCTACCCGCTGGCGCCGGGCTCCGGTATTGTTCTGGAAGCCGATGGAGTAGCGCATGATGACGCCGACCAGCTTTGTCACGGCCAGCGACTCATCCGGGAGGACGATGTCGAAATACTGATTGGGAATGTCAGTGCGATTGCCTCCTTGTCCGTGCGCGTAGAAGCCGAGGAACTCATCCGGGTCCTTCTCGTAGTGAGAGGTCGTCTCGTCCCAATTGAGTTCATACAGTGCCGAGGCCCCGTCCGCTCCCTTGGTCTTTTGGCGTCCCGCACGGGAACAGACGATGAACTTGCCATCAAGGGCTTCCTTGAGAGCCGGTCCCAGCGAACCCCGACTGACTTTGGCCCTCTTGATGAGCTCGCTCCACGAGATTTTAATCTGTGATTCCTGCGGATTTCCGTCCGCATCGCACCAACCCAGCGTCCTCCGGATCATGTAGCCTACGATGCGGGTGCAGCCTCGGGAATAGTGGGGGAGGCAAACATCGAAGAACTGGTTCGGGCAATATGTGGTATTGCTTTGAAGGGGCTTAAAGCCGAGGAAGCCTCCTTCAGTTGAAGGATTCGTATCACCGTGATTTTGTGGACGAATCGACATTGAGAAGAGTCAGGACCTAGCTTGCCTGGGGAGCAACTGGCATTGTGGTGGGAATCGGGGCTGGAAAAGAGAATCCGGGCATTTGAGTGGCTTGCTGCATTGCCTGCATCTGTTGCTGGGCTTCGAGCATTCGGCGGTAGTCGGTGATGAGTTTGTTCAGCACCGTGCTACGTTTTCTAAGGCCGTTCATAGGCCCGAGGACTTCATCGACGAATTTCACGTTGTCCTCATCGAGGCTGACACTGAGTTTTCGAACTTTTGAATTCATGGACATGTTTATTGTTAAGCTTCTGGTAGCACTTTTTGCTACCGCTAGGCAACGCTGATTTCGGGTGATTGAGAGGATTGTCGCTCGATTTGGCCTCTGTTCGTTGCTGGAAGGGGGCTGAATGCAGCGCAACCTTCTAAATACCCCTGATAATTAAGGCAACTTAAATACTTTCCGAGTCTTCTCAGTTTGCGCTTGGCTTATTCCTGATAAAATATTTTATCAGGAATAGATGTCTGAAGGCTCGGAAAATCAAGGATCGGGTGGGATTCCTCCCCGGGCGACCTGGCTCGAGGAGTTGGAGAGCGTCCGGACCAAGAGGGCCTACGAATCAGCGATTTCCGATTTCGTGGAGTTTTTGGGAGAGGAATCGTCGCAGAGGCTGGCTGCGGTGACCCGGAAAGATGTAGAGGCCTGGCGGGATGATTTGGCGGAGCGAAAAATGAGTCCGTCCACGATCCGCAGCAAAATGGCGGCCGTTTCCTATCTTTATGACCTTTTGGCTGAACGAGAGATTCTCCCGGCCAATCCGGTGGCCGGCGTGAAACGCCCTGCTGGAAAATCAGAAAAAAGAGTGAGTTCATCGGTAGCGCGGGAGGGTTTCAAAAAGCTGCTTGATTTGCCATCGAAGGACACGGTTCGAGGTCTTAGGGATCGTGCGATACTCGCGGTCCTCGCTCATCATGAAATCAGTCCGGAGGAAATTTCGCTTCTTAAAGTGGGCGATCTTCAGGAAAGGGAGGGCGACAGTCTTCCGTGCTTTTTCATCCGAGAAATTGGAGGAACGGTTCGGAGCGTTCTGATTCACGCCGGTGCGCTTCAGCGGATTTATCAATATCTCGCCAGAGTCGATCAGCAGAATGATCCTCCTCTTTTTCGACCGATTCGGAACAACGTGACCAAAACCCTCGACTCTAGCCTCACGGCATCAGGGATTCGGAAAGGAGTGGTGAAATATTGGCAGGAGCGGCTGAAAGAGCCTTCGTGAGAAGGCCTCGCGGAGGTAGGTGTGGATCGTCATAATTCTAATTGATTACTGGAATCCCATGTCGGAATGGGTTTCTTTTGGTTGAAAGTCGCCAACTTCCTTTATTTGTTTACAAAAAACAACAAATAAATTCAGAGCTGAGCCGTTCGGGTGCGACGGCCCGGCTTGGTGAGTTCCACGAGCCCTCTTTTGGCTCACCTCCGGAAGGAAAGTGTAAGGGTAGGTCAGGATAATAAACGAGCGCTTGACCGCAAAGCTGGCGCCGATACGACTCTACTAAGTCTGAAAGTCAGAGCCATTTTGGTGTTTCATCGGGGCAACAAATGTGTTTCGTTTTAGACATCAAACCTGCCGCGCCTCTGCTTGCATGCGTAATTCGGTGGGTATTTTTTTTGCTCGCGTGAGACGTTCTTTGTGCAAGGAAGGCTTTAGTGAAATGCGAAAAAGAAGCTCTCACTTTAGAATAGCAAGTTGATCGTGGATTGATCGGAGACCGAGAGAAACTCATCACACGGCTTGGCATCATTGTTTGCCTCTTGCCGGCTGAGTGCCTATCTTCGCCCTCTGGAATTCCTGCGCTTACCACGGTCTGGTTTGGAGTGTTGGGTTGGAGCCGCATTTTCGGGGTCAAACTGTCAGTTCCCAATAAGAACATGAATCCTTTCTGGGACCAGGTGTCCAAAGTTAGCCTTGGACCGAGTTCGATCTGATGAAATACCTCTCGAAGATATGGGTCTGCCCGAGGCTTGGCGGGAACATTCGTTGTGGAAATGAAGTGAGTTCTGAATTTGAAACTTGGGATGCAAACACGCGACAGCGCAAAATTCCGTAGTGGATTTAAACTTTGAGGACTGCTTTGGAGTCGTTTGATTTCGTATGCCTGAATGTGTAGCTTGACGCGAAGCGACATTTATAACCCAAGATAATCCCAAATTATCGTGGGTAATAATCCTTGTGTTTCGATGGTGGATTCGCCATGAATTCACCGCTCGCCTGACGATTCCAGTTGGGCTATACTCTGAATAATCAAGATGTCCGAAAAAACGACCACCAAACAGCGCATGGCTGCCTTTGCCGCTACGCTCCCATCTCTCGCCAGCCTGGATATCGTCAATGACTGGGATGCTCCTGCCGTCGATCAGTGGGCCTGCTCAGGAGCGAGCCATGGCGAGAAGCTGGCCGCTCAATTCGCTCTCCATGTCTGGAATCAATTCCACGAATGGGAATGCGGCCGTTTTGACGCAATCGAGGCCTACGGCGTTTGGGACACCGAACATTGGAAAGCCTTCCAAGCGTGGGTTAAAAATCCGTTTACTCTCTAAAACAGCAACGTGGCCTCCTCTGAACTGATCCTAGCAAAAGGTCTCCTGAGCGACATCAAGAGTCGACTGAGATCTTCTCAAATCCGTGCGACTCTCTCCGCGAATGCTGAGATGATTCGGCTTTATTGGGACGTCGGGTTTCTCATTGCTTCCAAGCAGCAGGATGAAGGCTGGGGTTCTGGCGTCATACCGCGTTTAGCCGCCGAACTCAAAAATGAGCTTCCAGAGCAGAAAGGATTTTCGGTCAGGAATTTGCAAAGGATGGTCCAGTTTCAAAAGGAGTATGCCGGACTTTTCCCAAATACGGCACGGGCTGTGTCGCAATTGGAAAACTCGGAGGATCCGCCTACTTCCGTTGTGACCGCAATTGCGACACAACCCGTGCCGCAATTCGAGAAGGAGCAGGCCAATCCAAAAAACCTCCTGAGCCTCAGCTGGGGTCACAACATCGTCCTAATGCAAAAGCTGAAGGACCAAGCCCTTCGCTTTTGGTATGCCAAACAAGCAGTCACCGAAGGGTGGAACCGGGATACTTTGATTCAGCAAATCAAATCATCCGCTCATACCCGGCAAGGATCTGCGGTGACGAATTTCACCAACACCCTGCCAGACCCTCAGTCTGAGCTTGCTCAACAGCTTGTCAAAGACCCCTACATTTTCGACTTCCTCACCATCGAAGAACCCTTCCTTGAACGAGAACTTGAAACCGGACTTCTGACCCATCTTCAGAAATTCCTCGTCGAGCTGGGACGCGGATTTGCCTTCGTCGGTCGCCAATATCACTTGGAAGTGAGTGACCAGGAATTCTATCTCGATATCCTCTTCTATCACCTCGAACTCCGTTGCTTTGTCGTCGTCGATCTCAAGCGTGGATCATTCAAACCCGAGTATGCGGGCAAAATGAATTTCTACTGCTCAGTCGTCGATGACCAACTCCGCCACGCTCAGGATCAGCCAACGATCGGCATGATCCTTTGTCAAACCAAAGACCAGGTCCTCGCCGAGTATTCCCTCCGCGATATCAATAAACCAATCGGAGTGGCCGACTATGAACTCACTCGTGCCCTCCCCGAGGATTTAGCTTCCTCACTCCCAAGTATCGAAGCGATTGAAGCAGAACTTTCCCAAGATCTCGAAGACCAAAAATAGTCCCCCTTCCCCATGTCCGAACTCAGCGTCCTCCCCGAAAACATCCCGCTGCCATGGCTGGAAACGCTCCCTGCCGGTGTGCGGGAACTCTTCGATCAGTCGGGAGCAGATAACAGCCAGCGAGCTTATCGAGCCGATCTCATTGTTTTCCTAGAATGGTGCAAGGTCCACGATGTCACTCCCCTTCCCTGCACTCCGCTCAATCTCATCAAATTTCTTGAGGAACAATCCGATGGCTTTGCGATGTCCACCGTATCGCGACGAGCTTCCTCGATTTCGTGGCTTCACCGGCGCGCCGGTTTCCTCGGGGATGACAATCCCCGCCTCTCGGGAATCGTTAGTGAAGGAATCCGCCTTCTCAAACGGCGGCATCGTGATCGCCGTCAAAAACAATCGAAAGAACTCACCACCGGCATCGTCCGAGAAACGATGAAGGAGTGCCAGGAGGACAAAAACGTCGCCAAGGGTATGAGGGATCGTGCTCTCATTCTGATTGGCTTCGCCAGTGCCATGCGCCGTAGCGAACTCGTAAGGGTCGATGTCAACGATCTCAACTTCGTTCTCGAAGGGCTGGAAATACTCATCCCCTATTCCAAAACCGATCAGGAAGGAAAAGGCCACGTCGTGAGAATCGCTCGCGGCCAGGTTCCCCTCACCTGCCCGGTCGAGGCACTCCGCGAGTGGCTCAATTATACCGGAATCATCGAAGGCCCAGTCTTCCGGCGCGTTCGCAAAAATGGCAAAATCGGGCCTTCTCTCAGTGATTGGACCGTATGGGACATCATCAAAACCCGCATGAAACAGCTCGGCCTCAAAAACTGGGATGAGTTCGCCGGTCACTCCATGCGATCCGGCTTCGCCTCGACTGCGGCCGACAACGGAGCCTCCCTCCAAGCCATCAAAACCCAAGGCAACTGGAAGAGCGACGATTCCCTCCTCCGCTACATCCGGAACAAGGAAGACTGGGACAATGCCGCGAGCTATAAATTGGGACTGTGATCCCAACTGAGCATTGATGTCGATATTCGTGCCGGTGATGAAAGACGCTTGGGGTCTAACGACGCAAAGGTACCTAAAGTTCCATAGGAACCAACGTATCCTTGCGAGACCATACCGAGTCCTAGATTCCATCAAAAAAAGACCTCTCTAAGCCTCCAGGATCGATACAGAAGCGTTTTTGATCGATCCAGAGAGACATTCATATCCCAGGGAAGAACCAACAGAGAGGCGAAGATACCAGCCCTCCAAGATTCCCAGTGTTTCAGACGCACGATTCCTGGGACAAGAAATCGGCTCTATCCCCTCATTTTAGGGCATTCCAGCGATTTCCTGTGGAACTTTAGGTACCTTTGCGTCGTTGCACCCTACCTGTTCAAATCGCGTCGGGAAATAGACCGCTCGACTTGGGATGTCACTCCAGATGGTTACATCAACGACGAACTCATCAGGAAGCACTGGGACGATATTCTCCGGTTCGTCGTCACCATTAAGCTCAAGAAAACTTCAGCCTCAGACCTCTTCCGCCGCCTCAACTCCTACTCGAAAAAGCACGCCCTCTATGCCGCGCTCAAAGCTTTCGGAAAAATCCTTAAATCCATCTTCATTCTCCGCTACATCGACGATCTTGAACTTCGCCAGTCCATCGAAAAGCAGCTCAATAAAGTCGAGAGCTCTAACCGATTTTCACGCGAGGTCTCCGTCGGTCAGGGGCGCGAAATCTTGCAAACCGACCGGCAAGAACAGGAGATCGCCCAGGCCTGCAAACGGCTTGTGAAAAATGCCATCGTGTCCTGGAACTACCTCTACCTGACGCAGAAGATCGCCGGAGAAAGCGACCCAGATCGGCGGGCCGCAATGCTCCGCTCCGTGGCCGCCGGCTCGGTGGTCTCTTGGCGACACATCAACCTGCTTGGGGAATACGATTTTTCAGAAGAGAAGCTCCGCGATTCCTTCGGAATTCAGTCTCCCAAAAATTTCAACATCGTGCCCAAGTGATTTTGGGAACCAAAAATCCCTCCATCTCGTTATCAGGCAAGCTTTTGAGGAAATGGCTATGATACATTGGGTACCTTTACGTGGTTGGACCCGATCAGTTGGCTAGTCTTTTCCAGTTTCCTCGCTCCGATCCCCTTCCATTGATCCCCCGGCGCATAATCCTTCCGGTCGAGGAAGCACTTGAAGCCCTCCGCTTCAAGCCGGTCTGCGATGGCATTGGCATAGATCTCGCCATTCGGCTCCGTTCCGGGGCCTACGGGAGCAACTGATAAAGAAATCATATCCATAGAAAACATCGACGATCCTCCTGAGCATCGAAAGTCTTTTTCGACTCACCACCTTTTGACCTACTTGAATTACTTCGTCTTCCATACCTTATTGTTAGAAAATTGCGTTATTGATGGGATGGTTGAGGGCGGTTTTTAAGGGATCGAATATGGGTAACAGAAAGGGTTCGGAGCAACGCTCAAACGCGTGTCGCACACTTTGCCTTGATGAATTTGAGGTCCAATGTTGGCCGTTTGATGTCTAATTTTCAATGGTCATTGAAGGTTTCATGGATTCCACGGCGGTGATGGTGCCTTTGAAGTCTTCTGAGTCCACTACCGCTGCCCCAAGCAATTCAGTCAACTGTTGCAGACGAAATGCCGCGAGCTCAGAGGTGACTCTGGCATTCTTCGCATCCAACCGCTGCCATCGGATGAGATGGACTGTGGCCCGGGCTTACTTTGGGATTCGTCACTTGGGGAAACATCGCCAGCATCGCGTTCCAATTCCCGGCACGGGAATACTGCCAGAGAAAAGCTTCGGGCGGATCGCCGCGATAGATCATCGCGATGTGGCAATCCTTGGGCACATTGAGAAAGCTGAATTTGCGTTCACTGGTAAGCCCAGCGGTAAGATCAGTTGTCCAATTCACCTCTCGGCCGTCCATTACTTATCCTCGGATCAACTGAAGCCTATGTTTGAAAACACAAATCAAGAAGAAGCCCTGGACCAACAGAAACCCGAATGGATCCGCATTCCCGAAGCCATCCGGATTTTCGGAAACTCCCGGACCAAGCTCTACATGCTGATCAAGGAAGGTGAATTCACCTCGGTATCGCTCAGGGAACGCTTCCAGAACCGTGGTACCAGGCTCATCGATTGCGAGAAAAGAGCCTCAACGACTACATCCACGGGTGTATCGACACTTTGAGCTCTTCTGAGGATCTATAGTAAACACCAACGGCCGAACCATGAAGCGACAGACTCGCTTTGGGGTTCGGCCCATTAAACGTCCTTGGGAACAGGAGATACTGGACTTCATTTATGAGTAATAAATGAACCTGGCAAGAAGCCAGTGTCACCTCACGATGGCTTTGGGAAGATCAATTCCTTGAAGGCCCTTGCCATCGCGATCGGGCTCATGGTGGCGGTGTCCCAGGCAAGTTTGTTTGCCATGGGAGGGCTGAAACGGAGGACCTCTTCTTTAGTCACACCATGCCAAATGGGCACAATCTTCTTCTGAGAAGCCAGTTCACTTACGATCAAACCATCAAGTTCATAGCGCGTCCAGCTTCCCAGGAAATACTCGGGAGATAATACGGTGATGGCGCAGGGGATCTGGGCCAAGGCCCTATCAATAGCGCCGCGCAGACTGTCGCCTGCCCTTAAATTGTATTCATCATACCAAACGCACACCTCGCTCTCAGCCAAGGCTTCAGCGAAGGGACGAACGAAGGCCTCTTTGTCGGCGGTCGCGTGCGAAATGAATACGTCAAATCGATCGCTGAGATCAGCCTGATTGTCCTGCAAGGCTTCGGCTACTTGCGGGTCATCATTTAACCCCTGAAGGGCACGTTCGGTAGCTTGGGGTGATGGGGATTCTTCCAGTTCGGACAGAGCGGCATCAAGAGGTTTTCCGGCTTCCAAAGACATCTCCGACCGCAAGGACTTCAGCAGGGCAATCACCGAATCCCTCCCGACGGGCACGCTGCCCTGATGTTGGGTAATATCAGTTCCCACCCCGAGCTGTCCGGAGATATTCCCCGTGTACGTGAAGTTGATTGAAGGTTCTTTTGACATTGATCGATTGGTTATTCGATTTCTTTCTGTGGTTCCCGGGATTCACCCCTTCTTTCCTGGTTCGCTATTTCTCTTAATTTCATTTTTTGTAATCTTTCTATTTCGAAACTATTGCTGTCGAAACCAGAACCCCTTATCCTATATGAAAATATTGGTTGGGTAGCAAATTCGGGTAGCAAAAAGTGTCTAATGAGTTATTCATCCTCGGAGACTCCAATTCGAGAGCAGAGTTTGGCCTCCGTGCCTGGGTTGCTTAAAAAAAATCAGACCTATTGTGACATCATTGGTGGCGATGGCCTCGATCGATTCCCCTCGCCCGAGGACCTCGGAAATGACGCTCGGGCGTCGGCAGCAGACCCGCTCACAGAGACCCACACGATGGCCCCGCGTTCAGAAAGTTCTGCGTGAATGGCGTCGGCGATGGCCTGATCCTCGACGGTGTTCCTGATCACGATGACGACACCGGCCATCTAATAACCTGCATTTCCGTCCGAAACCGCATAAATTTTGTCCGATGCGCTACAGACTGGTCAGGAAAGTTCAGCTTGAATGAGCAGCGTAAACGATCCGCTAAGCGGTTCCCAGATTACCTCAAAAGCGCCCCACCCAAAAGGAACCTTGCAGCAAATCAACATGGCCACCGACATCACTCTGCGCAGCAAGATCAAACTGGGAGTCGTTCCCACCCATATCAAATTCGGCGGCGGTCTCGCCCCCGATGATTCAGGAAAATTCCTCCGTGAAGCCGACGGCAAACTCGCCGTCGTCGCTGAAATGGAACGCCTCATCGCCATCTCCCGTGTCAAAATCTCCAGCACCCAAATCTTCGGCTTCCCAGGTGCTGACTCCGCGGACGTCAATGAGATGATCACCGCCCTCAAGGATCTCGGACTCATCGTCCACCTCATCATGATGGTCGGCGGCGCCGATCCCATGAACCCCGCCGACGAAGACGCCGTCGTCGCCATGCTTACCGAAAATCTCAACGCGGCCAAAGCCCACGGGATCACTCAGGTCGTTTCCACCTCTCTCGAAGAATGGATGAAGGAAGGCGCCGTCCGCAAAGAGGGTAGCGACCTCGACGCCGCCATCGCCCAGCTCGCCAAGCTCCACGCACGTGCCTACAACGACGCCGGCATCGAAGGCTCCTCCATCGAGGCATGGCACTTCGAATTCCTCCGCGATATCGAATTCCAAACCTTTACCGACCTCGGTCGCGTCAGTCAAGTCGCCGCCGCTACAAACGCCCTCATCGGAAAACCGTTCTTCAAGACCATGGTTGATGCCGCCCACTGCGGTGATTCCGCCCTCAGCATCCCCGAGAACGAAGCACTCATCGCACAGCTCGCCGACTCCGGCGAACTCGGCCTCTTCCACGCCTCATCCAAGACAACACGGGGCTGCCTCTCCAGCGACGATGGCTGGATTGGAGCGCTCATGACCGCCTGCCTCCGCACTGGCAAAACCCAGCATGTCTTCGTCGAGATCCTCCATCACGAAGACCCCGCCCTCGAAGACCTCCGCGCCGCCGACCCCAACTACGGCATCGACACCACCGACGGCCGCTCCTACACCCAAACCGTCGCCGACGGCCGCGAGGCAACCGCCCGTCGCCTCAACAACCTCGTCGCCCGGGGCATCATCCCCGGCTCCTGAGGCGGAATAGAGGGACAGGTCAGCGGAACGCCTTTAAATAGAGTAAAATCATGAAACGGCGTTATTTGATCCATTTGGGAATCTTGTGTGCATCAAGCCTCACGACAACGATCGCAACGGCGGCGGAAAAGGCCGAGGCGGAAAACCTTCCAGTAGTCGACATTTCGCAACAGTCCGAACGGCACGTGATCGTCGCCGCCGGTACGGAAGAAATCTACCAGGGCCACCCAACGACCGTCTTGCTGCCCGACAAGAAAACCATGTTCGCCGTATGGAGCATCGGCCACGGCGGGCCGGGCGGCCCGATGGCTCGTAGCGACAACGCCGGTTTGACCTGGAAACGTTTTGACGATCAACTTCCCGAAAACTACAAGACTCACCGCAACTGCCCGAGCATCTACCGCATGGTCGATCCGGCGGGCAAGGAGCGGATTTGGGTCTTCTCCGCCCATGGAGGAATGCCGCGTATTGTCAGCGAGGACAGAGGCAAGACCTGGAAGGAAATGCCCCGATTGGGCTTCGAGTGCGTCATGACCTTCAGCTCCGTGATTCAGCGGAAAGACGGCAGCTACCTCGGCATGTATCACTGCAGGATTAAGGACGGATTGCAGGTGATGCAGACGCGAACCACCGATGGCGGATTGACCTGGTCCAAGCCAACCCTCTCCGCGCAGGTGAAGAGCAAGTACCCGTGCGAACCGTTCGTCTTCCGCTCGCCCGACGGGAAAGAACTGTGCTGTCTGATGCGGGAAAACTCGCACCGCGGACGCAGCCTGATGATGTTCAGCACCGACGAAGGCAAAACATGGTCCAAGCCGAAAGACACGCCTTGGGGCCTGACCGGCGACCGGCACATGGGCGTCTATACACCCGACAATCGCCTGGTGATTTCCTTCCGCGACAAAGCCCCCGGCAGTTCGACCTACGATCATTTCGTTGCCTGGGTGGGCACTTACGACGACATCCGCAAAGGCAAACCTGGCCAATATCGCGTAAAGCTTCTCCACAGCTACGCCGGCCACGACTGCGGCTACCCCAGCATGGAGATATTGGAGGACGGCACGGTAATCGCAACGACTTACATCAAGTACAAGCCCGGAAAGAAGCAGCACTCGATCCTCAACACACGGTTCACACTGGCGGAACTCGACCCCTTGGCCAAAGAGGAGGACACTACGCCATCGACACGGCCTAAACCCAATCGATAGGCTTTCGTCCATGAGGCAGATTCTAAGAGTGGTTTTCGGCGTCCTCCTGATCGGGTTCGCTTCTGCGGAGGCTGAAGAAATCGAGATTCACGCGATGAGCTTCAACATCCGTCTCGGCGTCGCCAAAGATGGACCCAATCGTTGGGATTTACGGAAGGAACTCGTTTTCGACGTCTTGCGCGATCACCAACCGGATGTCGTCGGTGTGCAGGAAGCCTGGCAAATTCAGATCGATGCGCTGAGCGCCGCCTTTCCCGGATTTGGAATGATCGGCCGTTCCCGTCGAGAAAACCCGGAAGAAGGCGAGTGGTGCCCGATCTTTTATCGAAAAGACAAATTCGAAGTCGTGAGCGAGGGAACCTTCTGGCTCTCCGACACCCCTGACAAGGAAGGCACCATGTCATGGGGTAATCGCATCCCCCGTATCTGCACGTGGGGACGATTCAAGGACAAGAAATCAGGACGCACCTTCTTCCTCTACAACACCCATTTCGATCATCAGAGTCAACCGTCCCGGGAAAAAAGCGCCGTGCTTTGCCTTGAAAGAATCGCCGCCCGGAAACCGGCCGACGAAGCCGCCATCTTCATGGGGGATCTCAATGCTGGAGAAAACAATCTCGCCATCAAAACTCTCGGGAAATCTCTTCGCGATACCTTTGGCGAGCTGCACCCCGGGGTGAAATTGCGAGGTACTTTCGGCGGTTGGAAAGGAAGGTCTGATGGAAATCGGATCGACTACATCTATGTCTCGCCGAAAGGCTGGAAGATCGTCGAAGCCGCAATCCTGCGAGATCATTCCGCTGACAATCGGTATCCCTCTGACCACTATCCAGTAAACGCCAAATTGATACTGGAATGAGCCGATGAATCAGGATCCCCCTCCCCTCTGCGATCCTCTCAACGGCACCCTCAATCTCCCCACCCCAAAGGAAAATCCCTAGGAGTCATCGCCGGAGGCCGCACCTTCGGAGACTCCCTCAGGCAAGGCGGTTTCTACAAGCCGCCGCGTGAAGATAGGTCCAGTTTCCGCAGCTTTTCGAACTTCACTTTGAGCTCTGCAACTTTATCGGGATTCTTTCCAGCGAGGTCGATTTTTTCATTGGGATCGTTGGCAAGATTGAAGAGTTCCACTTTTACTTTCCCGTCTGCGTCGCGATTTTTCTGTCGAGTGAAAATGAGTTTCCAGTCGCCATCCCGGAGTGCCCATCGGTTTCCACCGGGCCCTGCGATGTGGAGGCTTCGCTTGGCCAACTTCGCTTGGCCATCGAGAGCGGGCCACAAATTGACGCCGTCCCATTTTGGTTCACTCGGTGCTACCTTTGTTCCCGCAAGGGCGCAGAATGTCGGCATCCAATCGACGATACAAACGGGGGTGTCGAATTCAGTGCCGGGCTTCAGCGTTTCGGGCCAGCGCGCAATGGTCGGGACACGAATTCCGCCTTCATAAAGCGAGCCCTTTTGACCACGGAGCGGGAGATTGTTTCCAGTGAGACTACCGTTCGGACAATTGTCGTCGGGATACTTGGTATCGTTGTTTTGGGCCGTGGAGCCGCCGTTGTCGCTGGTGAAAACAATGAGGGTGTTTTCTTTCTCTCCAGCGTTGTCGATGGCCTTCACGATTCGACCAACCGCAGCATCGAAGTGCATGATGCAGGCGGAATATTGGCGAGCAACATCGCCAGTGATATTGCTTGGAACTTTCTCCAGCCATTCGTCCGGCTCGCGAATGGGAAGATGGACGGCGGTAAAGGGAACGTAGAGGAAAAATGGCTTGGGCTGATCTCCTGAGGATTTTTCGCCAATCCACTTCACGGCTTCATTCGTCAGTAAATCGGTGACGTGCCCCTCTTCCTCAAGCAATTTGTGATTCCGGTGCCAGGTGACGGAGTAAATGCCTTTTTTGTAGCGATGGTTGTAGGGCGCAATTCCTCCCGCCAATGACCCGTAGCTGTGATCGAAGCCAAAATGATTGGGGCCCCATTCCGGCTTCGATCCGAGATGCCATTTCCCGATCAGGCCAGTGGAATAACCCGCCCCACGGAGGGCCTTCGCGACGGTCACGGTCTCGAACGGCAGTCCCTGATTATTGATCGGCGTGGTGATTCCAAAACGGCTCCAATACCGACCGGTGAGAAATCCGGCTCGTGTCGGACTGCAAACAGGAGCGACGTAATGCTGTTTTAATTCGATACCTTCGGTCAGTAGTTGATCCAAGTTGGGAGTCGGAGTGTTCCCTCCGTGAAACGCCACATCGGCCCAGCCAAGATCGTCGGCGATGATGAAGACAATATTTGGCTGTGACCGGGCGTTCGCAAAAACAGAGCAGGCGAGAGCCAGGAAGGAAATGATCTGTTTCTGCATGCCGCTGTTCTGACACGAAAAGGGAGCAGGTTACAGTCACGAAACTACCCCTCCCCTTTCTACTTCAGGCTCTGGAGGTAGGCGACGAGATCAGCGAGTTCTTCTTTCTTCAGGCTCGCGGCCAAGCCCGGCGGCATGAGGCTCTGTGGCATGTCCTCGCGGCCCGCTACGTCCTTGCTCGATATCTTCTGGCTGACCCCGCCGGGGAGACGGATGGTGATGCTCTCATCGGTCTCGCTAGTGATATAACCGGCGACGGATGCGCCATTCTTTTGGGTCAGGATGACGCCGTGGAAGCCGTGGCTGATGGCCGCGTTCGGGAACAGGATCGACTGGTACATCGCTTCCTTGGATAGCTTCTTACCGATCTCGCTGAGATCCGGGCCAAAGTCGATATGCTGGCCTTTCACCCGGTGGCAGGCGATGCACCCAGCTTTAGTGTAGGCGGACTCCCCCCGCTTGGCATCGCCCTTGAGTTGGGCGAGTTCAGCGATCGGCGGGAATCCCTCCGCTTTGGGCACGGGGAGCAACTTCGCCGCCTCCTCGCGGACGCGTTTGTCGGCGCTGCGGGCCAGACCCAGGGCTGCGATTCCCTTAACCTCATCTGGAAGTTCCTTCTTCTTCACCAGCTCGAGCAACTCGCGTCCACCCTGGCCTGAGATGACCAGGGCGTTGGTGATTGCCCGACGCGTTGCGGCGCTGGTGTCTTTGCGTTTCAGTTCGTTGGCGAGCAGACGCATGCCGTGGTAGTCGCCGGTCTTGCCGAGCGCGGTGGTGACCGCGCTGACCTTGCCCTGGTCTCCGCCGCGGAGGATTCCGTGGAGCGGTTGCACGTCCTTGAGAAGCAGCTTGGCCGCCGTGGCGGACTCACTGGCATCCGGGTTGTCGATGATGAACTGGAGCAGTTCCTCACTGAACCCGCGCAGGTTGAGGCGCGCCACGAGCTCGACGAACTCCGCTTTACCACGCACCGGTGCGATCAGTTGCGCGAGGCGCTCGTTCCCACCTGGCAGTGCGCCGATCGCACCGGAGCCGAGCTGGCTTGCTGCGAGTAGCGCGGGTTCCTGATCGCCCTTTTGAAACACCACTGCGAAAGCCTTATTGGCGGCGGCCTTGTCCTTCTGGAACTGCAGGGCGCGGAAATACTTTGCCGCGTCCTCCCCCTCGCTGGCGAGGAGCAGTTTGGTGATCAGCTCGGCGGACGCACTCGCGCGGCTACGCCAAATGATTTCTTCATGCGGGTTCTTCACCGCGGCGAGGCGCGCGTCCCAGTGCAGGTCGGCGCCAATGCCGAGCGCCTCGAGACCCCAACGGTCGCCGGGCGCATGTTGGGAGGCGAGCTTGCCCCAGATCTTATTCGCCTTGGCGGAATCCGAGTGGCGGATGGCGATTGCCACCTCGCGGCGGACCTTGGGATCGGGATCCGCAACGAGCGTCACCGCAGCAGTGAGGTCGTCAGGAGCCTGCAATTGGCGCAGTGCCCGCAGCGCAGTGATGCGAATGTTCGGGTCGCCGTCCTTCAGTGCTGCGAATGCCACGTCGCGGTTTGTGCGGGCGAGCAACCACAAGGCCCGCGCCCGATGCTGTGGCGAGGCGCTCTTGTCGCCCAAGAGTTTGCCCAAGGCCGGCTCCGCCTTCTTACCTTCCGCATTCAGCTTTCGCCATGCGAGAAAGCGCGCTTCCTCGTTTGGAGATTGGAGGGCGGCGATCGCGCCTTCGATGCTGCTGACATCCGTGATGATCCGACCGTATTTCGCGGCCGCTTTCGGCGCGACACGGAAAACCCGACCGCGCTCGAGATCGCCCATGCCGTGGCCGCCGACGCCGGGGTCGTGCCAGTCGGCGACGATCAAAGATCCATCCGGAGCGACGCAGACGTCGCTCGGGCGGAACCAGCGATCGACGCTGCCCTCGAGGATGTTGAGAATCTCGGCGGAGTAACCAGCGCCGTCGGGCTTGGTCACGTAGGCACGCACGATGTTTGGCCCGGCGTCGCAGTGGATCGGCTGGCCGTTGAAGACTTTGGGAAGGAGGTCGCCCTCGTAGACGCAGATCCCGGTCGGCGAGCCAGCGCCGGTCTGGATCAGGTTCGGCACGACGCCGGGATCGTTGAGGTGCCAGTGCCGGTGCGGGATCTCCTTCTCGATGTTCGGCCGCGGGTCGCGCCAACCAGCGCGGGTGATCTCGTCCTTGTAGCCGTAGTTGCCAAACTCCATGACGTAGTTGATGCGCACGCCTTTGTTACCGTCGTCGTCGTTGTCACTCTGCCAGACCGTGCCGAAGGAATCGACCGCGATCTCCCAGTTGTTGCGAAAGTTCCAGCCGAGTGTCTCGACGCCGCTGCCATCGAGCTCGCAGCGGAACACCATGCCCTGCTGGTAGGGCAAGTTGTCGCCGCGCACTTCGTTACCGGCCTTGTCGGTGACGATCTTGCCGGCCTTGTCGTGCAGAGTTCTCCCGGCGTTGCCGAAGTTGAAATACAGCCGCCCGTCGGGGCCGAAGTGGAAGGCGTGGATGCCGTGGTCGTGCTGCGCGCCGCCGATCTTGGTAAACATCAACTGCTTGCTGCCCGCATCCGCTTTGCCGTCGCCGTCTTTGTCATAGAGGCTGAAGACGTCGTCGCCGGCGGAGATGATGACGCGGTCGCCGAGCACGCAGATTCCGTGGGCCGAATCGACGTCCACCCCTTGGTAGAAAACCGTCGATTTGTCAGCTTTGGCATCACCATCGGTGTCTTCGAGGATCAAAATGCGGTCGCCCTCGGGGCGCTTGCCCTTGTGGCCCCGGTAGTTGACGACCTCGCAAACCCAGACGCGCCCCTTGTGGTCGACGTCGATGGCGCTCGGACTGAGCATCATCGGCTCGCTGGCGAACAGTTGCGCCTCGAGATCCTCGTGGACGCTGAGACCAGCGACGGCGCTGGCGGGATCACGCTCTGCGGCAGGAGCGGTAATTGTTGAAACGAGGGAGGCGACGACCGTTACGGCAATCACCGGGCAGGTGAAGTGAAGTTGTTTCATTTTCTATGTAAATCGAGTTTTCAAAGCAAGGGAGCCGTCACCAAAACATATCCCGCAAGGATCGTCCTGTGCGTATCGGACAATTTCCATGCGGCATCGGCCACGACATCGGGAACGGCCCGCTGATATCCAGCGAACCGCAAATAGGCGCAGATAGACAGGATCAATGTCCTGATTGTTCGTCCGATATTATTTTTCAAGCACCCAGATGTTTTGATAGACGATCGGGTTGCCATGATTTTGCAGGTAAACAGGCCCTCCCTCCGGTCCTTCTTCCAAAGGCGAAGCGGTGGTTCTATGAGTCAGCTCAACGTTCTCCTGCACCACGACACCATTAAGTGCGACGGTCATCGTTCCGTTCTTTATTTTTTTCCCATCCTTGAATTCGGCGGCCGTGAAATCAATGTCGTAGGTTTGCCAGGTTAAGGAAGGAAAGCACATGTTGAAATCCGGCGCCTTGATGGAATAAATTCCACCGGTCTCGTTCATTTTTCCCTCCAGGCCAAATGAATCCAGTATTTGGGTTTCATATCGACTCTGAACATAGAGACCGGCATTGCCGCGACCCTGTCCACGGGCAAAGGGTTTATAAGGCGTCCGAAATTCCAGGTGAATCTTATGAGAACCAAAGAGCTGCTTACCGGTAGTGCCAGTCTGCAACAATTTGTCCTCGGTCATTTTACCGCCCTTGAAAGCATCTGTGGAAGACCCATCAAAAAGCACCACCGCACCTACAGGAGCTTTCAATCCAAGAGTTTTGCTCTTACGAACGGTGCGGGCCAGCTTGCCGTCTTTGCCGGTAATAGTGAACGCTCCATCCTTAATCACTGCGCCGCCCATGAAATTGGCGAACGTCGTTTTGGGACCTTTCGTTTCGCCACCTGATTTGATCGCTTTGCTGTTTTCGCCCCCTTCTCCGGGAAGCCCCCCTTCAAAACCAACCGCATCAAATTTCCCGTCACCAAGCGCGATGACTTGAACTCCCATTTTCTTCCCGCCGATGATTCCTGAGTATTCACCCTGGATCGCGTAATCCGCATCCACTTTCGCGGGGTCGGTGTAAGTGACATTTTGATCGGCTGCGTTTATTTCAGCGCAAAAGGTCAGACAAGTTACTGATGCGGCTAGTGTGATAGCTATATTTTTCATGATGTTCTATTGAGGAATTGCCCGGAGAGTGAAGTAAGACTCCAGTTTTTTCCAGACCGGGGTGTCTCCAAACAGTTGACCGGTGTCCGGGATGTGGATGGAGTAGATACGGTCGATCCACTGATCCCCTTTGCCAAAGTCCGCGACCGTTAGTTGCGCCGACCGGCGGTCTGCGGAAATCTTCGCCGACTGCAGAACATCGTCGCGCCGGTCGTGTTCCGGCGATCCATAACGTCCTGTATTGGTGTAGAACCACGACTGCACTTTGAAGGCCTTCGCCACGTCTTCCCCGGTGATCGCGTGATCCAGCGGACTGGTGAAGTGGACCTCAAACCCGACACTGGCTGCGCTCACGTGTGAGATATCAGCCGCCGCCGTTTTACCATCCCAGGAGATGTGTTGAAGTCCGGATTGGTCTCCTCCCCTGGCACCCCAACCGCGACCGGTCTGGCCGAGCAGCAAGCTGCCATCCGGAAGGAAACAGGGACGCATCACTCCCGAAACCAGGCCGCGGGCAAACGGCACCACGCTCCCCTGATCGACACCGTTCACCTGTTCGGTAACGACGCGCAGTAAGGTCGAGAGAGTCTGGTCTCCGATGAATATTTGTCCCTCGTAAGGACCAAATTTCCCACCTGTCACATCCCACGCAGGGTGCCCCGGTGAGTTGGCTAGTTTTCCGTGGGGGAGCCACACTGCGCCCTTGCGAATCTTATCCTTCCAGTGGTCAAACTTCAGCTCGGGGGAGTCCGGCTTCATCTTCCCGGGAAGGGTCACCAGGCCCGAGGGATGGCCGTAGAACTTGCCCTGCTCCAAGGGAACCAACTTTGACGAACCTACATATTCGCCTTGGTTTTCGGCATACCAGAGACGTCCGTCCGGATCGATCCCGAGTCCCGCCGGACTGCGCAGACCGTTGGCATACGGTTCAAACTTTCCGTCCGGGGTGACCCGGCACGCCCAACCACGATAGCCACCCATCGTCCCCATGTAGGGCCCGCCGGCTCGCCAGGAGGTGCGCTCGTCGCCACCGTGGGACAGGTTTAGGGTGAAGTAGTAATTCCCCGCCGCATCACGCACCGGGCCGTGAGCGTATTCATGGTAGTTGGCGTGGAATCCGTAGTCGTCGCAAAGCGTCTGAAACTGGTCGGCGCGGCCGTCACCGCTGGTGTCACTGATCCGGGTCAACTCCGGCTTCTGCATCACGACGATTTTGTCACCTTTATCGTCCTCGATCCACACGCCGAGGCATTCGTAGGTCCCCTCGGCAAACAGCGTCCATTTACCATCCCGGATCCGCCACACTCCGGCGGTGCGCGTCCCAACCACAATCGTGCCATCCTGAGCGACCGCGATCCCGGTCGGCTCGAAAAGCTGGTCGCGCCCGAACAGGTCTTTGGGCGATTCCCAGGTCTCCACCGAGTAGCCGTCGGGGATTTCCAAAGGCTGCCGCCCTTTCTTGTCCTGATTCTTCACCAGCGGCTGCGGATCCTGGTTTTCGTCGCGGCCCAACGCTTGGCGAGCCACCAGGCCTCCGGCCAGTTTCGCGGAAAATTTATAGCTTTGTCCCTTCGAGGAATCCAGCGACCAGACACCGTCCTTGTACGTGCCACCTTCCACTTTCACATCCGACAGACCATTCTCCGACACTTTGAAACTCTGCGCGTGGCGGACCTTGCCGTTCATCACGACTTCGATTCGACCGTCATCCGTCAGCGTGATGGCCTGCGACAACTCATTCTCCCCCACCCGGAAATTGAAGACCGGTCTCCCGCTGGCAGAGTCGATCCGGTGCCCGGTAAATTCAGCATCGATCGAGGCCTGCAACTCCGGGAAATCGCGATCTTCCCACAACCATTTCTCAATCGCCTTGTGATCACGCACGTCCGGCTCTTTGAACTCAAAATCGATCGGGTCGCCGGATTTGCTCAGCGGTTGCAGAACCGCCCCGCCTTCGACATAGGTTTTTGCACCCAGGCCTCTACGCGACCCCGGCTGCCCCCGGCCTTTACGCTCCTCGGACAAATTGAGAAATCCGCCGGCCCAGATATTTCTGACCGAAAGCAGCCGCGGATCGAACGTGTAGTTCATCCCGTTCGGCTGCCCCACATGCAGCGCCCTGCCACTGGATCCCCCGAGCGGGGCACGGATCACCCGCGGACGTTTCGCCACCAAAACCTCATTTGGAATTTCCAGCAGGCTCTTTGGCTGGGCCTGTTTCTGCTTCTTCAGCATGACGGTCGCCGGCCCGGCCAAGCCATCATCCGCGAGAGTTCGCAGATAGTGCCAGACGGACTCTAAATCCTGATCCGGGATCACCTCCCGGGTATACATCGGCATCACCGGAAGATAAGTTTCCCCGCTGGTCGGTCCGCTCTCCGCTACCGCCAACGCGTCCCAGGACTTTCTTACCGAATTCAAAAAGTAAGCCTTGTCGGCGGTTACCTTCTTCCGCTCATCGCTCCCGACGACACCGGTCTCGCGTTCACGCGGCTCATTGACAAAGAGACCGAACAGGCTCGGTCCCGTCTTCAGGGAATCATCGTTTTTCGCAACCACGTGGCATTCAGCGCACCCCATCGTTTCAAAAACCTTTTTGCCCTCGGCAACAGCGTCGAACTCGCCTTGCGCCCAAACAGACGAGCAACCCGCCAGGAAAATAATTACTACTTGGTTTTTCATTGAGATCAATAGTTGAAAAATCGACCGAACCTCCTGATTCGATCCTTTTCACTTCCCATTCAAGCGGAACTTTCCTGACCAGTCTGTAGCGCATCGGACAAAGTTTATGCTGTTTCGGACAGAAACGCGGGTCTGGCCACCTGTGCACTCTCCGCCACCCTCAACGGCCCACCCAAACTCCCCGCCAAAAAAAGCATCTAGCAGTCAGTAATATGAAAACTTTGTCAATAACGCCAGTATGGGAAATCGAGAATTAAGCCGTCTGTCGCAGGCAGACCTCGAATCCAATGCACAACAATTTCAACAAGGATCTCAAATTATGGATCACAAAATAAGATTGATTGACGCCGCATTAAGGATCAGGCGATTCATCTTCGTTGCTTGCCTGGTATCGTTTGCTACCGCAGCAGAATCGACAGGAGCTGAGAAAACTCAGACAGTATTTGTTAAAAATGGCACTACCCGAGCCGTTCGTGAGATCGGCAAGAAATGGACGCCCGGGGAAGGGACCCTGGTGTGCCATGGTATCGATAATTTCCTGATCGCCGGCAAGGCCGTCGCTACCGGTGAATTCCGGATCCGTGCCCGGCTGAAATTGGACCAACTCAACAGTAGCGGTGCCTCGATGATGATCGGCGGTAATCATTTCGGTTTCGACGGAAGCGGTAAGAAACTCTTTATCGAAGGCCCGACGTTCGGTCCAACGCGAATGCTCGGCGATGCTGGAAAATTCATCACTCCGGGAAAACCGTTTGACGCCGAAGTGATTCGCAAGGGCACGACGCTTAACTTTCTTATCGATGGCAAGATTATTCACAGCGGCGACTACAAGCTTGACCAGGCCTGCTCGATCGCACTGCGCCCCCATCGCGCAACGATGCGGCTCTACGATTTCTCGGCCAACGGCAATATGACAAAACTGACAAACAAAGTAATTTCGCAGGTGTCAGATCTCACCTCCAGCAGCATAGAGATCAATGGCCTTGAGGTAAAACTCAATGAACTGCCCCAGGGACTGGTGATTCCCGATGGCCTGGGTTTGATTGTTCCACCTAGCGTGCAGGGTCAGCTGGTGTATAACGCCAAACACTTTTCGGATTGTCCGCGCACGCTTGTTACGCCGAAAGGTGATTATCTGATGATGTCTCCGGTAGGTGAGCATTATGGACGTGATCTAAAAACCAAATGCAATGATATGATGGCGTTTCGTTCCAAAGACAAAGGCAAAACCTGGAGCGGGCCTACGGTGGCCTATGAGATCGATTACAGTCAGCATGGTTTCATTCCGCTGATCCCCAATGGCTCCAAGCGCATCTATAACTTCGGAACGCAGCCTATCACGGAGTTGCGCAAAGGGATGGAAAATTCACCTATCGGATTTCGATATTCGGATGATGATGGCTATACTTGGTCGAAGGTCACTCTAATCAAGCCCGTTAACGACCCCGAATTCAGGGGGATGTCGTGCATGCGGATGACAGAGACCGATACGGGAACGTGGTTGCTGGGTTCACACGAAGCAGACTGGACAAAACAACCTTTGCAAACGAGGCAGTATATTTTGCGAAGTGAAGATAAGGGCAAGACCTGGACCGTCGGACCAGAACCGCGACCCGACGGTTGGTTTGTGCCGGGCTTTGGGCGCATGGACGAAGGCCGTCCTATCGCGTTGGGCGATGAAAAAATCTTACTTATGGCCCGCACCCCGGAAGGACATCTCTGGGCGGCTCGCAGCAAAGACGACGGTAAAACCTGGAGTAAACCCGTGGCAACTCCCTTGATCCATCCCGATGCCCCGCCTATGCTCTTCCATTTATCTGACGGGAAAACCCTCGCCGCCTTCCACCACAATCGCCATGGCGACTCCGTCTACACTACGCTCGACTCCAACAAAGGCGACATGATGAAAGACCGCCAGGAAGTATGGGTATCACTGTCTACAGACGAAGGACATACTTGGAGTGAACCGCGTTTCGTCTACGCAAACGCGATGACCAAAAAACTCCAAAACCCATGGTGGACATACAACTGTTCCTACCTGGATTTATTCATTGATGACGGCATCCTCAATTTGTTCTTAACGCATCGCTGGAGTCGCCTCCTCCATCTGCAAATTGCGGAAAAGGATCTGTTCACATTGCCCACCCGAGAGGAATTCAAAGCCATGCTAAAATAGGATACCCCCCTCCGCTCCGTTCCAAAGGCGGCTTCAGAGCCCTCCCGCCAAAAGAAAATTCCTAGCAGTCATCTGTTACCACCTTCAAAAATCTCTCTACTTACGGTCCCTCTTTTTGACTTTAGGAAGGGTTCTGACGACTTCCTCACGTAGCGATTTTCCCGCCTGAAATTTCACGACCACCCGATCGGGAATTGCGATCGTCTTCTCCGGATCTTTCGGGTTTCGCCCGGGTCTTCCTTTCGCGATCCGTGTTTCAAATGTCCCAAAGTCACGGACCACGACGTTATTGGTCTCAACCAATTCGCGACTGATGATCTCGACCGCCATATGGAACATTTTCGAGGTGAGAGTTTGGGTGAGATCGAGGCGGTCACTGATTTCATCAATGATTTCTTTTTTGTAAAATTGGACATGAGCGATTTTCAGGGGAAGGGCAATTTTTCCTGTAAAAAGTGCCCTTCTCAAAAGGTTGATCGTTTGAGTTTTGGTGTTTTGTTGGGAGAGGTGTTCAGGGCTGAGGTTACTGCGTCCGCTCTCCCGCTCGTCATGACGTTTGCATAACGAGCACGCTATATAATGCTGCTAGGTTTCCTTTGGGTGGGGCGCTGTTGAGGGGATCTGGGAACCGCTTAGCCCAAGTTTAACATCAGGATGTCAAAAACCGCCGAGAAATCACTTTTTTTGAGCCGGTGAAGCCCGAAAATCATTGTAGGTATGAGGAATTCATTTTCTAAAATGAAAATGTAGTGCCATAATTTGAAATTAATTGTTGCGCCCGTCCCGCGACCCAGTCAGTCTTCCGGGGTCATGTTCATTCGCCAAACCAAAACGAGATCAACCAGCGACGGCGGCTCATACT
>Ga0209390_10002476_pt1 | contig 32271 bp, 23 predicted proteins | sample BON01_FD_187212 | JGI IMG/M metagenome (GOLD analysis project Ga0209390, IMG submission 187212) | Freshwater microbial communities from Lake Bonney liftoff mats and glacier meltwater in Antarctica - BON-01 (SPAdes) (version 2) | ecosystem: Environmental > Aquatic > Freshwater > Ice > Glacier...
GTTCTATTCCGGAAGGGGGGCGCATCGTTTGACCCGACTCGGAGAGGAGGCTTTCTCACGGCTGCACTTTGTGCAGCCGTCCTCCTCTCCGAGTCGGGTCAAACGAAGTCTTCCGCTGACAACAAAACCCTCCTCTGAAAAATCTCCGAATTTCCTCGAAACTACTATTTGTCGCGCACCTCAGGCTGCACCTCAGCCAGACGCAGACTGTTGCGTGATGATGCGATGCGGAGATTCGCGGCAGTCAGGTCCGTATGGCGCTGCAAAACTGTGACCAGCGTATCGTAGTCCACGGCCGGTGTCAGAGTTTCGACGGAGCCTGCAACTGTCTGGCGTGCCATGTAGGGCAGACCGATCGCCGCAGAGACCTCAGGGAATAGCGTTTCAACAAGTGATCGACGTTGTTCGGCCGGCTGAGTTGCATCCATTGGTGGCATCACCAGTGGAGACGCATCGGCTCCTGGGAGTTCTGACGGAATCTTAAATCGCCGTTGCGGATTTTGAGTTCGCCGGAATCGCCGGTCTCATTTGTTTCTGAAGACGAATTGACTGATATACAAGGATCAACCGCTAGAAGAGTCCACGAATCTCCGGCATGAGCGGCGTGGTTGGCATAATCGGACGAATCGTCAAGCTCGATACTCTCTCAAGCACACAACAGCCTTGAAACAATTGCTCGGCGAAGTCAAACTAGCCAGCGTTAGAGTTTCCGGTCCCTCCTAAAATTCATCCCACCGTCGTCGCAGCCATCAACGCAAAATATGGTTTCCTTATTTTCAACTGCGCACTTTCCAGGTATTTCAATATGAATCCGTGTTCACGTTCACTGCCCGTGTTGGCTGCCGTCGCATTCGGCCTCTGCACATCAACAACCGCCATCGCCGAAGAAATCGCGCGCTGGAGTTTCGATCAGGAACCGATTGGCTGGGCACCAAATGCGGAGACGGAATTGTCTCTTCAGGAAGGTCAGTTGAAGGTTCTGTCAAAAGGAAACGATCCTTACTTCACAGCAAAAGTCGATGGCCGCAGCGGTGCCCATCAAATTTCTGTTTCAGCAAAGTTCAGTGGTACGACAAGCATTCAGGTCTTCTGGACTACGGAAGCGGAACCGGGTGTCAGCGAAGACAAATCGGTTCGTGCGGAGCTGCGAGGTTCGGAACGCGAAGCTCGCAGCGTGAGGCTGCGTTTTGAAACCACGTCGCCAGTGACATCACTGCGGATTGACCCATTAAACGGTCCCGGCGAAATGCTGATTGATGCGATTGAACTGACCGATGATGCCGCTCCAATTCCAGTGGCCACGCCAGTCAAGGATCTTAAGATCGCGGAAGGTTTTGAAGTTGAGCTGCTTTATTCCGTTCCCAGCGAGACAATGGGTTCATGGGTCTGCATGACACCAGATCCGAAAGGTCGCTTGATTGTATCGGATCAGTACGGAAAACTTTATCGCGTCACACCTCAAGCCAAAGGTTCCAAGGACGAACCAAAGATCGAACTCATCAACCTTGATGTCGGCATGGCTCAGGGACTGCTCTGTGCGTTTGACAGCCTGTACGTCATGACCAACATCCATGAAGAATCCCGCGTGGGATTGCATCGCATTCGCGACACCGATGGCGACGATCACTACGACACTGCCGAACATTTGCGATTGCTGAAAGGTGGCAACGAACATGGTCCGCACGCGATTATCCTTGCTCCAGATGGCAAATCACTTTACGTCTGCTGCGGAAATCATACGCCGCCCACGGATTTTTCGGATTCGCGTGTTCCTCTCAATTGGGGTGAAGATCAATTGCTGCCTCGCATGTGGGACGCCGGTGGACATGCCGTGGGTATCCTGGCACCTGGCGGATGGATTGCTCAAGTCAGCCCGGATGGTCAGGACTGGCAGCTCGTGGCCAGTGGCTTCCGCAACGAATACGACATCGCCTTCAATCCGGACGGCGAATTATTCACCTATGACGCCGACATGGAATGGGATGTTGGTTCTCCATGGTACCGGCCAACGCGCGTGAATCACGTCACCAGCGGTGCTGAATTTGGCTGGCGATCCGGAACAGGAAAATGGCCAGCATATTATCCGGACAGCCTTGGTTCTGTCGTTGATATCGGACCTGGTTCACCCACCGGAATCGCATTCGGAACTGGCGCAAAGTTTCCGGCGAAGTACCAGAAGTCGCTATTCATCAGCGATTGGAGTTACGGAGTGATTTATGCCGTGAACATGACAGCCGATGGCGCTTCATACACGGGTGAAGCAACCCGCTTCATCTCCGCCGCGCCGCTGCCTGTTACGGACATGGTTATCAATCCTGCCGATCAGGCGATGTACTTTACGATTGGTGGTCGCAAAACGCAGTCCGGACTGTATCGAGTCACCTATACCGGTAATGAGTCAACGGCACCTGTTGCAGTGACGCCGGATGCTGGAACAGAGCAGCGAGCGATCCGTCACAAACTGGAAGCCCTGCATCACGCCGATGCACCGGACGCTGTTGCCCAGGCATGGCCGTATCTTGGACACGCTGATCGTACAATTCGCTTCGCAGCTCGCATCGCGTTGGAACACCAGCCGGTAGAATCGTGGCAGGAGAAGGCTCTGGCAGAAAACTCAAGTGCGGATGCCAAACTGACAGCATTGCTCGCTGTTGCACGTTGTGGCTCGAAAGAACTTCAATTGCCGCTGATTGGCTCTATGAGCCAGCTTGATTCCACAAAGATGACGGAATCGCAAACACTGTCTGCCTTACGCGTCCTGGGGCTATGCTTTATTCGCATGGGTGAGCCGGATGAAATGCTGGCGAAAGATATTGGCGCTGTTCTGAATCGCTTTTATCCTTCAAAAAGTCCGGCCATCAATCGCGAACTTTGTCGCATGCTGTGCTATCTGAATGACAGCGAAGTCGCAGCGAAGACGCTGGAGTTGCTGGCGAACGCTCCTAGTCAGGAAGAACAGATTCATTACGCCTATTGCCTGCGAGCCCTGAAAAACCATTGGACGCTGGACCAGAGGAAAGAATACTTCCAATGGTTTGTTTCATCGACAACTTTTCGAGGCGGCAATTCGTTCTCGGGCTTCATCAAGAACATCCGCCAGGAAGCGATTGACCGTTTAAGTGATGCTGATAAAACTGCTCTCAAGGAAGTTCTCGAAGCTCAGCCGACAGGCACCGCGAATCTGGTCGAAGCGGCGTCTCGACCAGTCTTCAAGGAATGGAAAGTCGAAGATCTTCTCGCCGACGTTGAAGCGGGACTTAAAGATCGCGACTTCGCCAATGGACGAAAAATGTTTCAGGTAACTGCATGTTTCAAATGTCATCGCTTTGCCGGAGACGGCGGGATCGTTGGCCCCGAACTCACGGCTGTGTCTCGTCGCTACAATGCTCGTACGATGCTGGAAGGCATCATTGAACCGAGCAAAGTGATTTCCGATCAGTACGAAGCCAGTATTTTTGTCCTGAATACCGGTAAACAAGTGACGGGGCGCGTTGTGAATTTGAATAACGACATGATCATGGTCAGTGAAAATATGCTCGACCCGGGTAACATGACCAACGTTTCTCGCGATGAAATTGAAGAGACGCATGTGTCTAAAGTTTCGATGATGCCAAATGGCCTGATCAATACGCTCAACAAAGAAGAAGTCCTTGATCTGCTGGCTTATTTGCAATCCGGTGGCGATCCGGATGCACCTGTGTTTTCAAAAGGAAAAAAAACTGTGAGTACTTCAACACCAAAGGAAAAACCGATGTTTACAGACGCTGGCCATACGGTCGATTCACTGGAGGTTATCAAGACACGTATCGCCGATGGTTCTGCCGTGTTAATTGATGTGCGTGAAATCTCGGAATGGAATGAAGGACATTTGAGCGATGCGATTCTGGTGCCTCTCAGCACATTGAAAGATGCTTCAACTCAAGCGGCGGCATTGGCAAAAATTCCAAAAGATAAATGTGTTTACGTTCACTGCAGATCAGGTGGTCGAGTTCTTCAGTGTGCAGAAATCCTCGCGGGAAAGAACTACGACATTCGTCCATTAAAGGCCGGCTTCACTGGGCTGGCCGATGCCGGATTTGAAAAAGCTGCGAAGTAGAAGATTCTTGTACCGAGGCTCCTGCCTCGGTACAAACTGCATTGGAGGCTCCTGCCTCCACACTCAGGAGGCAGGAGCCTCCGGGCAGTGCGTTCCAGGGCTGGAGCCCCGGAACGAGTGAAATGCAACGCTCCAATGCTCTGCTAAACCACAAGAGGAAACGCAGATGATCCCACAAACATTGCCATCACGTCGAGAACTGCTCAATCGCACAAGCTGCGGCTTTGGTGCTCTCGCGCTGCAGGCAATGCTCGCGCAGTCTGCGACGGCAGAAACGACAAAATCTTCAGGGCGAATCTCTGTTGCCGAACAACGCCCGATGTTTGCACCACGCGTGAAGCGAGTGATCTTCATCTTCATGCAGGGCGGGCCAAGTCACGTTGATTCATTCGACTACAAACAGGAACTCGTGGATCGCGACGGTCAGTCGATCGACTTCACCGGCGTGCGTTTTGGCGACTTCGGCAAAGAAACAAAACAGAAACTGATGAAGCCGCTGTGGCGGTTTTCAAAGTATGGCGAATGTGGTCGAGCTGTCTCGGATCTGTTTCCAAACATCGGTCAGCATGTCGATGATCTTTGCTTTCTGCACGGCATGCATACCGAAGGCGTCGCGCATGGTCCGAGTACCTTGTTTCTGCATACAGGAGCAACATCGCAGGTTCGTCCGTCGATCGGTTCATGGATTTTGTACGGACTTGGGACTGAAAATCAGAGTCTGCCAGGTTTTGTTTCGTTGCAGCCTTCTGATGCCAATGGTGGTCCACGAAACTATTCCAACGCGTTTCTACCGGCCGTCTGTCAGGGAACGTCGATTGGCCGATCATTTCAATCGGCCGATCAAATGACGATTGATCATATCCGCAACGCTCAACTTTCGACCGAAGATCTGCAGCAGCGTTACGATCTGACGCAGCGGTTGAATCATTTGCAATCGGCTCGTCGCAACGGTTCCGACGATGAAATTAACGCTGTCATCCGAAACTATGAACTTGGCTGGCGCATGCAATCGAAGGCACCGGAGATTCTGGATCTGTCTGGCGAAACCGAATCGACTGCGAAGATGTACGGGATTGGTGAAAAAGAAACCGATCAGTTCGGCAAGCAATGTCTTCTGGCCAGGCGGCTTTCCGAATCCGGCGTTCGTTTTGTGCAGGTCAACTACGCAGACCAATCTACGAATCCTCGCTGGGACCAGCATTCCAACATGCCAGCTCACGCGACTCATGCAAAGGCGACCGACAAGCCTGTTGCGGGTTTGCTGGCCGATCTGAAGCAACGCGGCTTGCTGGAAGACACTCTTGTGTGGTGGGGCGGTGAATTCGGGCGAACGCCGTTTTCACAGGGCTCCGACGGGCGTGATCACAACCCAAAAGGATTTACCGTCTTTCTGGCTGGTGGCGGCGTGAAGAAAGGTTTCAGTTGGGGCAGCACTGATGAAATCGGACGCATGGCCGTTGAAGGCAAAGTCCACATGCACGATCTGCACGCTACGATACTGCATCTGTTGGGTGTCGATCACGAACAACTCACCTTCCGCTACGCTGGCCGCAATTTCCGTCCAACGGATGTTTACGGTCAGGTTGTTACAGACATTATGTCGTAAAGTTACGTAGGACGCTCGTTCCGGGGCTCCAGCCTTGGAACGCACTGTTCCGGAGGCTCTTGCCTCCACTTTTGTTTTCTGGAGGCAGGAGCCTCCCTTGCATCGTGTTCCGAGGCCGGAGCCTCGGAACAAGGACGATCGGGTCTGGAGACCCGTCATGGGACAAAGAGGCAATACATGCGAGACATGCGTTTAGTAAATTCTTTCCTGACGTTGGTGACCATCGCTGTTTTAGCGGGGCAACCGAGCAATGCTGCCGACTCGCTGAATCTGATCCAGCAGGAAAACGCTCACGAAGGTGCAAGAGACTGGCAGTTGACGCGAGTCCAGGTCGAAGCTGGCGGCTGCCGCTCGACTCGCATCGAAGGATACTGCTCGAAGCAAAGTCTGAAAGCTGGCGAATCAATCGACATCATGGTGTCGAGCAAACCGGCCCGCGCATTCAAGGTGGAATTCTTTCGCACCGGCTACTACGGCGGACGTGGTGCAAGGCTGATGAAGACAATTGATCGAGTCGAAGGGATGACTCAACAGGATCCCACGCCAGGCGAAAAGGATCTGCATGAATGTCAGTGGAAGGCATCTCTATCACTCACGATTCCCAATGAATGGCTCAGCGGCGTTTATCTTGGTCGACTCACGACAATCCCGGAAGGCAATGAACCCTACTGGCAAAGCTACGTGATCTTCATCGTGCGTGATGATCGGCCGGCGGATGTTTTGTTCCAGTGTTCGGACAATACATGGCAGGCATATAACGTCTGGCCGAGTCACTATTCGGTCTATACACATCCCAAAGGCGGACAAGGTCCTTGGGCAGATGTGAGTTTCGACCGTCCGTATGGTCGCGAATCCCAGTATACGTCCGTGGTTAATGATCCGCTGACAGTCGGTGCAGGCGAATTTATTCCCTATGAATTTCCGATGACGTATTGGCTGGAGCAGACTGGATACGACGTCAGCTACGTTTCCAACAGCGACATGCTCACACCCGATCGTGGCTTGAAGTGCAAAACGTTTGTCAGTATCGGTCACGACGAATATTGGGATCGTCGGCAGTTCGACAGCGTCACAAAGATGCGTGATGAAGGCGTGAATCTGCTGTTCCTGTCCGGTAACAGTGTCTGCTGGGTGACGCCTCTGCGAGCTTCATTCGACGGTCGCCCCAATCGAATCATGTTCCGCGGCGGTCCGTATGGTGGCGACAATGACTATGCTGTCGGTCGTGAAAAAGACAACGGCCCGTTTCCATTTCGAGGCCCCGACGAAGGTCTGCTCATGGGCGCTCGTAACGTTGAACCCGTCAATGGCGGCGGAGACTGGACGGCCATCAAGACGGAACACTGGATGTTTGAAAAGACTGGCATGAAGAATGGTGAATCAATTCCCGGTCTGATTGGCTGGGAGTATCACGGCAGCCCTGCCGCTATTCCCGGACTGGAAGTGGTCGGTGGCGGAACAGCGTGGCAGGGCGGAGTGAATCCCCAGCAGTGGACGGCCACGATTTATCCCGGCCCCAAAAACAATTTCGTCTTCAATGCCGCCACGATCTGGTGGGCACAAGCCTTGGGAGATCCACCAGGCCATACATTGCCGTGGTCTCATCACAGTCGGCCTCACGGACCTGATGACCGAGTGCAGCAGATCACACACAATCTGCTAAAACGCGCCATTTCTCAGTAGGAGCGATCCTAAAGCTAAATAAACAGGAGACTCAACGTTGGCTCAAACCCGTCAGCACATTCTGCAGCGTCTTCACAAAAAAATTGCCGACGGTCTACCGATCATCGGTGGCGGTGCCGGAACCGGCATCAGTGCGAAATGTGAAGAAGCGGGCGGAATCGATCTGATCGTGATCTACAATTCCGGCCGCTTTCGCATGGCAGGTCGAGGTTCGATGTCTGGGTTGATGCCATATGGAAATGCCAATCAGATCGTGCGCGAAATGGCAAACGAAGTACTCACCGCCGTGACGCATACTCCGGTGCTCGCCGGTGTTTGTGGCACAGACCCGTTTATGCTTCGCGATCATTTTCTGCGTGAACTCAAAGACATCGGATTCGCGGGGATACAGAATTTTCCAACCGTCGGCCTGATTGATGGTGTCTTCCGTGCGAATCTGGAAGAAACTGGCATGGGATTTCAGCATGAAATCGACTGCATCGCGGCGGCACATGACCTTGATCTGCTGACAACACCGTACGCTTTTGATCCCGCGCAATCGGCGGCTTTGACGAAAGCAGGAGCCGACATCATCGTGGCTCACATGGGCCTGACCACCAGTGGCACTATCGGCGCGACGACAGCGTTGACTCTGGAAGAATGTGTGTCGAAAGTGGCCGACATTACCGCAGCCGCAAGATCCGTTCGCCGCGATGTGATTGTGCTCTGTCACGGCGGACCAATTGCCATGCCGGACGACGCACAATTTATGATGGATCGCCTTCCCGAGATCAATGGCTTTTATGGTGCGAGTTCTATGGAACGCCTGCCAACAGAAATCGCACTCACCGCTCAGGTTCGCAACTTCACGGCCATTCGCAGAAAACAATCATAGTCATGGAATTCATCATGGCGTCTCGATCGATTCGTCGCTTGCATCGATTCGGCAATTCGTATTTCATCAGGCTTCTGTTACTGATTTTCTTCGCGCTCACAGTCGATGCACGGATCTGCGATGGTCAGTCTGAAATGCCGGAGTTCACTGGCGAACGACTTACGTTTTCTGGTGTGGATTCAGCGGCATGGCAGTCATTGCCTTCGATAATTGCAGAACTTGAGCAATCTGGCCGCGAAACGTATTACGTAGTCGTTGTTGAATCCAGCGGCAGCAGCCCCACGGCCACCAAAGACTATACCGATCGGCTGCATGAACACTGGCTTCAATTGGCGGCCAGAAACGGCATTGCCTTTGATACTCAACGCTCTGTGCTTGTCGTCCTCGCAATCCAAAATCGACAAATCTCAGTCAAGGCCGGACAGACACTGTTGCAGGATTATGGATTGAATGGAGTGGCCATCGATCAACAACTGGTCCAGCCATATTTTATACCGCTGGCCAAAGCCGGAAACTATCCGGAAGCCGTCCAGGCATTGCTCAAACAGATCAACACGCAAATCATCGCGGTTGATCAAATGCAAGCTCCGCCGAAAGTGATCTCCCAATCATTGCCAGTCGCGAGCTCCCAACCACCGCAGATGACAATCACGCCGCCCGCGACTGCGACACCACTTGCTGCGCCGTCTGTGATTGCGTCCACAGAAGTGCCGCAAACGATCCAGGAATCGTCGCCATCATTTCTGCGTCACGTCGCAACATCGCCAACCTATATCGCTGGAACTGGAATAGCAATCGGTCTGTTAACGCTGTTGATACTGCGAATCATGCACCTCCGTGTCCGAAAACCGTTCGATGTCAAGAGAGCCAGCTTTCGCCAACATGTTGTGGAGTTGAGCGACGACATTGATTTGCTCCGCGAACGGCATCGCAAGTTGCCATTCACTGACAAAGATTACATTGAGCCCATGATCGGCGAGACGCTGACGATGTACGACGGCATTCAGACATCACTGGAAACACTCCGCCAACGATGGCTGGAACTGATGGACGTCTGGGACAAAGTTGATGCACTGAAAAAAAAGGAACACTTCTTTGGACGCAGCGCGCTGCTGGAAGCATCAAAGCTGCTTGAGACCGTTCCCGTCAGTGACGTCGAAAATTCGCTCAACGAGCAATGTGTCAAGACACTCGATCGCCTCGAAGACGCCCATGCACAAGTCCAGCGCCTGGCTAAGTCGCTTGACGAAGATCTTGTCCGCATCCATAAGCAGCTTAGCGAGCTGCAGAATGTGCAGCTTGCCACAGAGCCCTATCAGCCAGCACTCGAAAAAGTCGCCCAGATGCGAACGCTTGCGGCAAAGATCACCGTGCCGGATCCCATTGGCTGCCTGACAATTCAGACCAACGCTCAGGAAGTTCTCCGCTCCGTCGGCAGTCTGACCGAACGCATTCTGCAACATCGGCGAGGAATCGATGAACTGCATGGAAAGCTGAACACGGTCACCGTGCGACTCGCGTCACTCCGCAGTGCCGGTATGAAATTTCGTGAAGAAGGTTCCGATCCTTCGCCCTTGTTCCCGACGATTCAGCACCACTGCGAAGAATGTCTGAAACTGCTGGATCTTGCCGATGCCAACACCGCCGCCGAACATCTGAAACAGGGATTCGAACTTGCCGCTCAGTCGCAGTCGGCGATTCAGTTACAGGTGGATTCACAGGCATTCTGTCGGCGCGAATTCCCCATTCGCACAAACGAACAACACCAACTGGAGTCACAACTTAAGACACTGAATTCAGTCTTTACTGCCCTTGAATCTGAATTTGCGCCGGCATCTTGGATGGCTGTGGCAAATCTGCAATCCACATCATCTGACACAGTTTCGCACGCCAACACAATTCTATCCGACGCTACGCTTGCAGGTTCGGACGAGGTACAGTTCTATCAAAGAGCGGCCGCAGCCTTGCGCCAACTGAAACAATTGCAAAGTGACACTTCAATCCGAATTGCCTCGGGCGATCAGCGACTTCAGCAGTTGCGAAAGATTCGTTCCGATGCCACGGCTGAGCTGAACCAGCTTCAACAGTATCGTGCGCGAGTCGCATCATTGCTGCAGTCATCGACCGCAGACCGTGCCACTGCGAATCGTCGGTTCCGCGATGCAGAGACGTCGCTGCAGCAGCTCGTCCAGTCCACCGCGCTAAGTCGAGCCGATTGGCTTCAGATCGCCGAAGTACTGCGCGGCGTTCGGGACGACATTTCGATATCCGAACAAATGGCGAAAGAAGATATCCGACTGGCAGCGAAAGCGGCTGAGGAAATTATGCAGGCTCAACGCGAACTGCGTCAGGCGGAGAGTTTTTATCGATCCGGTTTTCGAGCAGACGTTTCGGCTGTTAAGCCTCAGCTCCAGACGGCTCAGCAGGCTCTGGACAATCAAAATTACGAACAGGCAATTGAAATCGCGGGTGCCGTTGTCGCGGGTTCCCGGCAGGAAATCCGCGATGCAGAATACGCTGCTAATGAGCGAGAACGCAGACGCGAGCGCGAACGCCGTGATCGCGAACGATCATTGGGTGCCGGGCTGGGAATGATGGCGACAGGTTTATCAGACTCATCTGCCGCGCATCACAATTTCGGCAACTCATCCACATTTTCGATGCCCGACACATCATCTCCCAGCACGGATTCTTCTACGTCATTCAGTTCATGGTCCAGCGAGACAAGTCAAAGCAGTTGGTAGCCGGCCTAATTTGAGAAATCAAGCGCCCACGATGCGATTCTGCCACGCGGCCGAACTGATGACTTCGCTGATAAACATCTGTTGAGCCACCAGGATCGACTGCTGCATTTGTTCGGCCGTTGCGACGCCGGCAGAGTTTTCAATCGTCAGCGTCCCCGTCGCATCACTAAGGAATTCGACTTTGTAGCCAAGGTGAAATGCCTGCCGCGCGGTTGTGTCGCAGCACATGTGAGTCATGTATCCCGCAATCGACACCGTATCCGCACCAACTTGTTTTAACCATGCCTCCAGACCAGTACCTGTGAATGATCCGGGCAATTGTTTGTCGATCAGGATACTTCGCGGACGTTCTGCCACTTCAGGGTGAAGCTGCCACATTTCGGAGTTGAGTCGAAAAATCGGCGACTCCGGATCCGCCTGATGATGTCGAATCACAGCGGTCGGCACGCCGGCTTTTGCAGCATTGTCCATGACCTGTAGAATTGCGTCGAGGTGTCCGACGGGGTACGAAATCGGCAAAGCTCCGTTGAAGTATTCCTGCTGGACGTCAATCACCAATAATGCGCGTGTCATATCTGTATGCTCCGGGATTTACTTCTGGGTTAGCGGGATTTGAAAACTACTTCAGCTCAGCCAGTTTTTTTGCGGCAGCTTCAGCGGCCTTTGCTTTCACATCAGCAGTCTTGACAGGCACAAAACCCTGACGTTTACTTTCGTCCGCGGCTTCCATGAAAGCATAAAGATCGATTGTTTCTTCCGCCGACACAGGTGCTTCACCGGTGCGGAAGAATTTACAGATCTCCACCAGCAACGGACCGTAGCCGTCAAACTTGCCAAGCGAGGCAACACTTTTTTCACCAAACGCAGTGCCGCCGTAACCTGACCCACCGGCACGGATGCCGCGAAATGTGCCGATGCGTCCATCAGTCCAGACACCAGTCACCTGATCAAAGTCTTTCGTAGACGTTCGCACGACGGATTCGCAACCAGCTCCCATGACGGTGAACAGCGTCTCGCAGCCGTGAATGCCGTACCAGAAGAGATCCGGATGAGTTGCCTCAAGCGAACACGGGGAATAAGTATCGCAACCAGTGATTTTTCCAATCGAGCCGTTTCGAATTTCCTGCACAGCTTTGGAGAATCGCAGCGACGACGAACTGAAGACAGGCGTCTTATACTGTTTTGCCAGTTCGAAAATTGCGATCGTATCCGTAAGCGATCCTGCAATTGGTTTGTCGATAAAGACTGGCTTATTCGCCTTTAACACTGGAAGCACCTGTTCCAGATGCGGACGCCCGTCGTTGGTTTCCAGTAACACGGCATCAACCTGCGAAATCATGGTGTCGAGATCCTCACAGATCTCAACGCCCAGTGCTTTGATCTTCGTTGTGTATTCGGGCACGCGTGAAACACTGCTTTCGATATCCGGGCTGCCTTTGGGATACACAAGCACCAGCCGGAAGCCAGCAAACTCAGGTGCGGGAGTCTGCTTATTCAGCATCTCTGCGAACGCAAGACAGTGCGAGGTATCAAGACCGATCATACCAATCCGCATCGGCTTTGCGGGTTCGTCGGCGATCGCAACTCCCGTGAATACAAAAGCACAAAGAATTGCACAGCAGATTTGAAACGAGGAACGCATAACATTGTCTCCAATGGGGAAAAGTCGTATTGTGGTTTCACGAGTTTTAAACGGATCACGCCAATTCGTGCAAGTAACTGCTGGGAATCGATACTCACGTTGATCACAAGGCGGCGCGACGGCCGTGCGCGGATGTCCGCTCCTGGGTTCGCCTTGCGGCAATTTGAAAAATCCTCATCGGCAAGGAGGATCTACTTGGCTTCACCGTGCACTGCCGCAGTCGATGACGCTTGCGTTGGTCCCAGCAGGCCCCATTGCATGGCTTCGTCCTGAGTGTACTGTTTGCCAAGATGCAATGCGATCTCAGCGCGGGCCAGTTCGTAGCCCAGATAAAATGCGTGGCTGGCATCAATCGGCGCTGGCGTGGCTGCGGCAGAACTCGCGGCGGATTGCTCAAACAGTCTAAACACATCGTGACCGTGCCAGTGACCGTGGCGATTCATCAGATGCAGCTCACCCGCGTCGGCAAAGATGCGAAAATTCGGGTCGGTGAGAGCCCGCGCGAATTGCGTCAGTGATTCCATGGACTTCGGTTTCAGTCGCGAGTCTCGCAGCATGACGAGCGCGGAACTGAGATGTTTGGGAATCGTTCTCGCCGTGACCGCATAGTGCATCAGGCGGCGTGCGGCATCGAATTCTGCCACCGATGAACGACACCAGTTGATCACCTGCGTCGTCAGCACACTTTGAATCCCCAGCTCCTCACAGACCGCTGCCAGAATCATATTGACGCCAGCCGAATCGACTTCCGTCAGTTCGGTGATGTTGCCGATGCCCATCATCATCGGCACGTCAGGATACTTCTCGCGAACCAGCATATAACGCTGCAACGAAGCGGTGAAGCCCATGCCGATCGGTTCAATAATCGGATCAACTCGAAACTTTGTCCCGGTGTCTCGCAGTTGTTGTATCAATCGCTCAAGCGAATTCAGATCATGCGGTTCATCTGGAATCGCGACCACCTCAACGCCAAGCGTCGTAACCCAATCGATGTTGGAATGATTGCAGCTCAGGATAAGTTCCACGCCGGCATTCACTGCCTGTTCAACCTCCACGCGATCGAAACTGTCGATGGAGACTCGGAAGCCTTCGGTGCGAAGAGCCGTCACAATTTCTGCAATGCGCGGACTCGTCTCGCCGGGGACACCGCCGACGTCAATCAAATTCGCGCCGGCTTCGGCCATGGCGCGGGCTTCGCGGACAATATCCGCCAGTGGCATGCGAGTCGCGTGATTTATCTCCGCCAGAATCTCAACGGAGTAGCGACTCAAATCCGCTGCGCGGCGTTTGCTGAGTCCAAAATATTCAGGCAGATCGTACAGGTCGCGCGGACCGAGTTCGAAGGGTTTGCCGAAGTGCTGCTGAAGTTCCGCAAGGTTGCCCTGGCACCAGCCGGGCAGGATCACTTTCGTGACATGATCCGGAATCGTCAAACGTTTTATCAGCAGACTGGTGTGCAGCAACGCAGCGACCTGGATTCCGGGGACAGCGATTTCAAAGCGAAACCCCAGTTTGTCCGCGATGCCGGTGACAACTTCACGCAGCCCGTGTTCCGCGAGACGCCCGGTGACGAAGAGGATGGTGTCGGATGATGTTGCAGTTTGTGAAGGCATTGTGATCGTTTTTGAGCGGAACGGCTAAGCGGGTGTTGATTTAGATGTTTAACCCGACTCGAAGCGGAGGTGCTGAGTGTCCCGCCTCCTCTTCGAGTCGGGTTAAACGAAAGCGAGTTTGGCCGAGTCAGACTGTTACCGCCAGCGAGTTTAATTCCGCTCACGCTTGCACTCCTCCGACGAACACACTCACAACCTTCAACTCTTTATCCATCACTACAATATCCGCTTGCTTGCCGACTTCCAAGCTGCCGACTTCGTGAGCAATGCCCGTTCTCTCCGCCGGAGTCAGGCTGGCCATGCGAATGACCTGCGGCAAAGTCGCAGATGTATTGCTCTTCATATGACGCACCATGTGGTCCATACCCATGATGGAACTCGCCAAACTACCGCTCGGAGCCCAGCCGACTTTGCCGTCACTGCGAAAAATTGTGCCATCATCCCCGTTGCCGAAAATATAATCACCGATCGGCATATCCAGCGCACGGTTGCAGTCGGTGACGAGACACAAGCGTTCGGCACCCTTCATGCGGAAAGCGAACTCGAGCAGTTCCGGAGCCAGATGCCAGCCGTCGGCGATCACTTCCGTGCTCATTTCGCCATTCATCAACACGAACTCCGCCATGCTGCCCTGCATCGGTACGTTGCAGCGTAGTCGAATCGACGGTACGGAACTCATGGCACACCAGAAATGATCGACGTGCCGCATCCCGGCATCGAAAGCCTGTTGCATTTCCGTCCACGTCGAATTTGAATGCCCGCAAGTGATAAGGCAATTGTGTCGCTGAGCGATATGGTAAAAATCCTCCGCGCCAGGAAGTTCCGCCGCGCACGTGGCGATGCGAATCATGCCTGTCTCGAAGTACTGTTGAAACTCCGCCGCAATCGGACTTCGGCGACCTTCGGCGGAATGGCAACCGACTTTGTCTTCCGCAAAATACGGTCCATACAAGTGGATGCCAGCGATGTTCGGAGCCTGCCCCGGATTCTGCGACGTTGTTTGTTTCGCAGCAGCGCATGCTTCGATCATGTTCAGGATCAGTTGTTCGCTGCCGGTTGTTGTCGTCGGAAAGATCGTCGTCGTCCCATGACGCAAATGCGCCGCGCAGGCGGTGATGATGGCTTCCGGAGTACCATCCATGAAATCCGCACCAGCGCCCCCATGGACGTGCAAATCGATAAAGCCTGGCGAAATTACTCCACCGTTCGCGTCAACGATCCGTACATCATCGGGAATCGTTTTTCGATCTCCGACGTAGGTGATGACAGATCCGTCGCAGCAGACGATTCCATCTTCGATCAGGCGATCCGGCAATACGACAGTGCCGTTGACGATTGCTATTGAAGTCATCTCGTGTCGATATTCCTTAGTTCAGGGGAATCAATTGCTCTGGACAAGCCGGGTTCGTTGACGTCAATGGTAACACCTGTTTTTGAAGGCAGAAGTTAGCAATGCAAAAAACATGTTTTAACACGAAAATGCCCAGTCGGTTGACCAGTGATACATGTTGTAGCTACTCTTGCAGTCCGCAATTTTGACATTCAATATGGAGCTGCCGCATGACCTCGCCCCGTCGTGAGTTTCTAAAATCGTCCGCTGCCGTTACGGCCGCAGCGTTGACATCCATTTCCAGCGTGCAGGCTGATGACGCAGAGAATGCCATTTTGCGTATCGGTCTGATGGGTTGCGGTGGGATGGGATCAAATCATCTGAACCTGCTTTCGAAGCGTAAAGATGTGCAGCTCACGTGGGTCTGTGATGTTGATGCAAATCGTCTGGCTGCCGCTGAGAAAATCGTGATCGGCGGCAGTGGAAAATCGCCGCAAACTACGGGCGATTTAAGACAGGTTCTGCAGGACAAAACGGTCGATGCGGTATTCATTGCCACTCCCGATCACTGGCACACGCCGGCCGCGATCCTGGCATTGGATGCGGGCAAGCATGTTTATGTGGAAAAACCATGTTGCCACAATATCCGCGAAGGACGATTGCTGACTGAGGCCGTGAAGCGAAGTGGCAAAAGGCTGCAAGTGGGAACTCAAAGCCGCAGCACTCGCTGCGTCAAAGAAGGTCTCGATCACATTCGCAACGGTGACATTGGCGAGATCCTTGTTGCAAAGGCCTGGAACAGTCAGCGGCGAGGCACCATCGGCAAGACGCAGCCCGGCTCAGCTCCACCTCAACTGGATTTTGATACCTGGCTTGGCCCCGCGCCGACAGTGCCGTGGCGTTCCAATCTGCTGCATGGTGTCTGGCGATGGTGGTACGACTTCGGCTGCGGCGACATCGGCAATGATGGAGTCCACGATATCGACGTGGCGGTTTGGGGACTGGGTGTTGAGACTCATCCAAACCGTGTCACGTGTTTCGGTCAGAAGAATTTCTTCGACGACGATCAGCAATTCCCGGACACTCAGTACGCGGTTTGTGAATACTCACCGACAGGCAAATCGGGCAAGGGCCAGCAGTTGATTTTCGAACAGCGTATCTGGTCCCCTTATGTGCAGGAGGGTTATGAAAATGGAGCGGCGTTTTACGGCACAGAAGGCGTATTGATGATGGGGCATACCATCGGCTGGAAATTATACGGTCCCAAAAATAAGTTGCTCGCGGAACAAACAGGACAGGCCGATCTTCCCGCGCATCATCAAAACTTCTTTGATGCCATTCGTGATCCAGCTGTACCGATGAATGCATCGGTTGACGCCGGACGATTATCCGCGACCATCGTACACCTTGCCAACATTGCAGCACGCACCGGACAGGTGCTGGAGTTCGATCCGACGACGGAAACGATCACGAATGGAGAATCGGCGAATGAGATGGTGCGTCGAAAGTACCGTGACGGACACTGGGCGGTTCCGCAGGGTGTTTGATCTAAAGTTTAGGTTTGGACGTAGGACCGGTCTCCAGACCCGTCCTGACAAGACAATATCAGGACGGGACTGGAGTCCCGTCCTACGAAGACACTAAAGGAACTTCAACAGCATGCCCAAATACAAAGTTGCAATCATTGGCAGCACTGGCCGTGGGGATTACGGACATGGGCTAGACGCTGTCTGGCAGAATTTCGACGACTGCGATGTCGTTGCCGTTGCAGATCAGGATGAAGCTGGTCTGCAAAAAGCGGTCGTTCGAACGGGCGCATCCAAATCATATCGCGACTATCGCGAAATGCTCGAAAAGGAAAGTCCGCAAATCGTCGCGGTCTGCCCGCGATGGACGGATCAGCATCTTGACATGGCCTTAGCATGTGCCGAGGCTGGCTGTCACATGTATATGGAAAAACCATTCTGTCGCACGTTGGGCGAGGCGGATGAAATCATTCAAGCGTGTGAGATGCGACATTTGAAATTGGCAGTGGCTCATATCAGTCGCTATTCGCCTCAACTGGAAGTCATTCGCAAGTTGATTCAGGCGGGTGAAATCGGCGAGGTTTTGGAAATTCGTGCAAGAGGCAAAGAAGACGCGCGAGGTGGTGCGGAAGATCTGTGGGTGCTGGGAACACATGTGCTGGATCTGATGCGGGCCTTCGGCGGAGAACCGCAGTCTTGCTTTGCATCGTTGTATCAAAAAGGCCAACGTGTGGCGCGCGAACATATTCAACCGGGAAACGAAGGCCTGGGCCCGCTGGCTGGTGATCGCGTTGATGCGCAGTATCACTTTCAGTCCGGTATTACTGGGTATTTTTCATCGCAGAAGGGCGCGGGTGGAAATCCCAATCGCTTCGGACTGCGAATCTATGGCAGTAAAGGCATGATCGATCACACATCGGGATACGCGAACCCCGCGTTCCTCATGAAAGACGCTCAATGGGGATTGTCGCGCAATGCGGGAGCATGGAAGCCCATCACTTCCGGTGGCGTCGATCAGCCGGAACCGATCACAGCCACCGGCTACATTGGTGGAAATCCGGCAGCGGCACGCGACCTGATTGACGCGATTGAAAACGATCGCCGACCGAAATGTTCTATGTATGAAGCTCGCGGTGCCATAGAAATGGTATTGGCCGCGTTTGAATCGCATCGGTTGAACGCCCCCGTTGCGATGCCTCTGGATTGCACGGATAATCCGTTGAGCCATCTGTAAGCCGCAGTTGTGGTTCGTTGGACTATGATCCAATTACATTGTTTGATGAGGCTCTACTTCTTCAACAATCCGTCGTACGAATCCAGAAAGTGGGCTGAGACCTGTTCGTTGACGTATTTCCAGGTTTCATCAATCAAACTTCCAGCCAAAATACCTTTGACTGCTTGTGATCCGATCGCTCCTGGAAACTGTGGCAAGTCCGTCATCGGATCGGTGCCAAGGACGGTTGCTGATTCGACATGGGTAAACTCATTGGCCACGAGACTCAGGCCTGGTAACTTTGGGATTGGATCGCGGCCACTGACATAGCGGAAGATCTGCCCTTTGAATTCTTTATTGAAGGCGTCGCTGGCTTTCTGATTACCAATCATCGGCGCGCCATATGTGTAGATCTGATGGACGGCGATGAAGCATCGCTTGAGTAACCAGGCGGCGAGCAACGCCAGAGCTCCGCCCAGACTGTGACCCGTGATCCACAGCGGGCGATCCGACTTTTTCATACGAGCTTCAACATCGTCGCGCAAAGGTTCCCAGATTTCTGCAATCGCATCGACGAATCCTTTGTGGAACTTGGCTCCCACACCGGCCGCTGATAGGTCGTGGCCGAGACGACCTTCGGGGACGACGAGCAGATTCATGGCGTCTGTGAGCAACCAGTCTTTGAGTCCGTCGATGCTTGTGGGATCTTCTGTACCGCGAAATGCGACAACAATATGATCAGGACTTTCAGCGATGTAGACCTGCGTGTTGTCGATGCTGATGAACTTGGCCGACAAGCCAAGCTCGTCGCGAAAGCCTTTGGCACCATCTGCTTCGGGAAGGTATGCCAGCTGACAGGCTCGGCAAAGAAACTGAGCGTTACGCGGATCACCAGCGGCGTCTTCGATGAGTTGCATGAACATAGGTTCTGAGGTAAGTGCTGTGAGTTGATGTCAAATATAGTGGAATGTGTTTGAACTTGCCGAATCATATTTCAACATTGGCGTTTTTCGCTTCCATCCGCCATCAATGGATCTGACGCTGGTGCCGCAAACTTCACATGGCGATAAAGCTCCGACATGGCGATCGTGACGTTCAGAGACAGAAGATTGAACGATCCGTTAATATCCAGCTCTTCCTGGAGTAGCCATCCTCCTTCCGGCTGCCGAACGAACCGCTCGACGTGTGCCTCATCCTGGGCGATCAAAATGATTTCGCACACGGAAGGTATCTGTCGGTAGTGGCTGGACTTCCGGCCGCGATCATATTTCTCAGTGGACTCTGAAAGTACTTCAACAATCACGGTCGGATTCGTCACCGTGTCGCCTTGTTTGTCGTCAAACTGCAATTCGCCGCAGACAATTGTTGAATCGGGATATGTGTATAATCCTGTCGATGAAACTTTGACTCGCAGGTCACTGGTATAGACAACACACGGTTTGCCTTTGAGTGCTTGTCGAGCTTCGCCGACGAAGTTGGCGGCGATCAGACTATGATTCGGCGAGCCGCCTCCCATGGCGAAGATTTCACCATCGAAGAACTCGCTCTTGAACTCCGAATTGCGTTCCAGAGCCAGATAATCAGATGCAGATATTCTTTTGAGAGCAGTCGACATTGATTGTTCCTTTGTTAAGCTTGACCTGCATGTGCATCCGAACCATTAACGGCGACGCATGGTTCGAACGACGATCAGTTCACATATTTACGATGTTCGGAATCTACGTTCTTCCATTTTCGCAGAGCCGATGCTGGAATTGAATTCCCGGAGACATCGATTTCAATAAGTTTTGGCGGCGGGTCCGTAAGAAGCGTCGTGACACCCTCTTTGGTGATTTTTGTTCTTTGCAGGCGAAGTGATTCCAATGCAGGCAGTTTCGCAAGTGTCGCCAGCCCCGCATCCGCAATCGGCGTGTCGGTTAATGTCAGCTCTTTAAGCTGCGGTAGATCAACCAGCAGCTTCAAAGTTTCATCGGTCACATCTGGATTGCCCATTTCCAGCACGGCGACATCGTTGTACCGCGAAAGCACAGATCCATAATCATTTCGGTCCCAGCCAGTATGCGTCAGATATCGTTCCCCGTTGATCACACGTGCGCGTTCGCCGAGACCAAAGACGAATTCATAGCCTCGATCAGCCGCAAACGGAACGGCTACGACGACCAATCCAATCAGCACCAGAATCAGAGCTTTTTTGTTCTGAGTGAAGCAGGCCAGTCCAAATATCAAGGGACCAATTGGTGCTGTCAAAAACGTCAAAACGCCGAGCCACTTTCGGGTGCGCCACGCATTGCGAATCAGCCACAGAATTCCAATCAGTAGCAGAATCGCGCCTAAAAAGATTACGCCAACACCAAACACTTCGTACAAGGGAACGAACTCCGTTGAGATGATTTAGAACCGTGATCGCTAAAGGGCACTCGATTTCGGGAGGGCGAGGCTGCTGCCGAGCCGCTTTGCTCGATTTCGGGAGGGCGACGCTGCTGCCGAGCCGCTTCGCCATTCTATGTCCAATGTTTCTCGCGACTCAGCTCCCGGAAACAGCGGCTCAGCAGGAGCTTCGCCCTCCTGGAAACAGATCAGTTTTAACCAAATTCCGCTCGTCGCTGTCTGGAATTATCAACGCCATCCGGCAACGTCACCTTCAATTGATCGGCCAATTGCGGCAGGTTTGCATTATAGAGGCGACTAAACGTCAATTGTACGGCAGGTTCCGGAAACGTAACGCTGTTCATTACAGAACTGAAGCAACAGCAGAGTATTGCGGCAAACGCCGCCCATTTCGAAGGATGTATCATCGTTGTTGTTTTTGAGGCTTGATTGGTTTTTCCGTCCCGAATGAGGCGGTATGATAGGAAGTTCCGCGCCAGTGCGACTACGCTTATTTCCGTACCTGACAGTTTTTTTCGGGAGTCCTTTGACGATGTTCATTCGAAAATCCGCTCTGACTATTTTGAGTGTGGCTGCTTTTTCAGCCGCAACACAAGCAATTTCTGCCCAGGAATGGAAAAGCGGCGTTGAATGGCAGGAGCCGCCACTTGTGACTCCAGGAGCGACCAACGACGCGCCGCCATCGGACGCAGTTGTGCTTTTCGACGGCACAAATCTTGATCAATGGATCGACGGCGAAAACTGGAAAGTTGAAGAAGGTGTTGCGATTCCGCAGAAGTCGCAGATCGTGTCGAAGCAGCATTTCGGCGACATGCAGTTGCATGTGGAATGGTCGGCTCCAACAGAAATTCGCGGCGAAGGCCAGGGACGCGGAAACAGTGGCATCTTTCTGATGGGGCTGTATGAAGTGCAGGTTCTGGATTCCTTTGAGAACGCAACGTACTTCGATGGCCAGGCGGGTTCGATTTACAAACAAACTCCACCACTCGCCAACGCGATGCGAAAACCGGATGAATGGAATTACTACGACATTATTTTCAACGTGCCGAAGTTCAAAGGTAACGGCGAGATCGACAAGCCGGGTCATGTGACACTGATGCAAAACGGCGTCTTGATGTTGAACCATTTTGAATTGATGGGGCCGACCGGTTACGTGTCAGCTCCGAAACATGTTCCGCATGCGGAAACAGGTCCGATCTCATTGCAGTTCCACGGCGACGCGGTCAAGTTCCGCAACATCTGGGTGCGAGAATTCAAAGCTCCTGTGGGACGCCGCACTGGTCCTCCGTTCAATATCGAGGCAAAGAAAAAGACGGAAGAAGTGAAGCCTGAAGTGAATGAAGAGAAGAAGGCTGAAGAAGAAAATGCCGAAGAGAAGAAGACTTAAACGTAGTGCAAAAGCCGTTTAACCACCGACGTAAAGTCGGTGGGGAAAGATGGCGAGACAATTAAAAATCCGGAGGCATTTCTGGACGGGTCTGGAGACCCGTCCTGCTTATTTTTATTATTCAACGACGATTGTTGTGATCATAGCGATCGGCTGAACTGAACTCTCAATGACAAACTCCACGCCAACCTGGACACCAGGCAATGGCCTTCATTATCAACTCCTCGCTCAAAGTGCTCGCGCAAGGCGAGGTCGTTTTGTAACCGCGCATGGTGTTGTTGAAACGCCGTCGTTTATGCCCGTGGGAACTCAGGCGACAGTCAAATGTGTGCTGCCGGACCAGGTCGCAGCAACTGGCGCTCAGGTCGTCCTCGCGAACACGTATCATCTGGGAATTCTGGACCGCACACAGGTTGTCGAACGACTCGGCGGTCTGCATTCCATGATGCGATGGAATCAAACGATCCTCACAGATTCCGGAGGATTCCAGGTCTTCAGTCTGCCCGATCGCGAAATCACGGAAGCTGGCGTCAGCTTTCAATTCCGATCCGGAAAGAAAGACGGCGATACGACACCGATGACTCTGTCGCCCGAAAGCGCGATGGATATTCAGCGCCGACTGGGAGCTGACATCGTCATGGCGTTCGACGAATGCGTCGATCATCGCGCCGCGCCGAAGTATATGTCGGAATCTCTGGATCGTACGTACCGCTGGCTCAAACGCTGTGCGGCCGCGCCGATTCAGGAACATCAGCACCTGTTCGGGATTATTCAGGGAGGAATGGAACTGGAGCTGCGATCCAAAGCAGTAAAACAAGTGACATCACTGAACCTGCCCGGTTATGCGATTGGCGGCGTGTCTGTGGGTGAAGGTCACGACGCGATGGTTCGCATTGTGCGACACACGGCGCCTTTGATGCCATCGGATCAGGTTCGCTATCTGATGGGAGTTGGTTTGCCGGAAGACATCGTCGCTGCCGTGGAATGCGGCATGGATATCTTCGACTGCATTATACCGACTCGCTACGCACGCGAAGGCACCGTCTTCACGTGGGACGGCAAGATGCGACTTCAGGACAAGAAGTTTCGCAAGGACCGATATCCGATCGACACGTCTTGTGAATGCGTCAGTTGCGCAGGTGGATTCAGTCGAGCGTACCTGCGTCATCTGCTGTTTGCGGATGAACCGCTTTACGGCACGCTGGCCACGATCCATAACCTGCATTTTTATCAGGATCTGATGCGCGGGATTCGCAATGCGATCGAAGAAAACCGGTATGCGGCCTGGTCGGCAAAGTTTCTGGAGCGGTATCTGCCGAAAGGAACAGGCAATTGAACTGCTCTGTTTTGAACTGGTAGCGAAAGTCGTCAGGACTTTCGGCAATTCAAGGCGTATCCGAAAGTCTTGACGACTTTCGCTACGCGTAAATTCAACCAAGGCAGACCGCTAATTTGCTGCAGTTAGTTCCCAGTCGAGTCCTGTACGGTAACCTCGCCATCGATATCCTGCATAATTACCTGATTATTGACGGTGAGCTCCATTTTCATTTTCGTCGTGATGTTACTGCGAATCATGCGGCCAAGATTATTGTCAAAGATGATTTCTCCGCTACCCTCACCTGAAATCAGCGTTGCAGTAAACGGAAGTTTGGAATTTGGATCAGGCACAAGTAGAGCCCAAATACAAATCCAACAAGTTGTTTACGCATAAGATTTTCCGAGCAGAAAGTTTTAATGTTCAGAACAACACCCAACACCCCGAAAACTGATGGCATCGGGCTGCATCACAAGGGGAATCTGACAGAATTTCAATTTATCACAACCCGAAACGTAAGTGAGGGATTCCTGGCCACTTCGCCAGATCACCACCACCCTCGAAACCACCCACTGTGGAAAGATATTTTGAGCTTTTTTTTGCAAATGAGGGTGGCAATTCCGCAAAAGTCAACGCAGGCTGCCGCGTTTGCCGCAACTGTTCAATGGAATCAAACCATTTTCGCTGGCCATTACAGGGGTAGGGATTCACTGAAGGTTGTAGAAAAGATATTCGTCAATGTACCTTACGCGGTTGTTGGTCGATGAAACATGCAGACTGCGTCACTCGCCAGGCTCTGCGTGCGTCGATCGGTCTTGCAATTTTTTCAGTCAATTCAGAAAGATCGGGCAAACGACATGAAGTCGTTTTTTGAATACCGAGACCGATGGGGACACGGGTTGTCTCTTTGGCTGATCACGGGAATCACTTTTTTGATTCCAGTGATGGGATGGTCGTTGAAATATATCCGGATGGACAACGACGTCACCGGTTGGCTTCCAAGTGATGATCCGCAGGCAAAAATCCTCCATTGGTGCCAGGATCTGTTTCCGAGCCAGGACCGAATTCTGGTTTCATGGGACGACTGTTCCGTTACCGATTCACGGCTGCAGAAAGTCGCCCAGCGTCTGCATGGCATTGAGAGGAATGGTGTCCGTGAGGGCGGTTCACCGCTCATCCACAACGTCTCAATTCCAGAAGACGTTCTGAAACGAATGATGAGCGAAGGCATTGCTTTCGATGTTGCCCTCGAACGCATCCAGGGATTGCTTGTTGGCAATGGGCCGCTGTGCCTGAAACTGACGGATGCTGCCAGGGAACGGACGAACACTGTGCGAATAGGTCGCCAAATCAGTGACCTTGCCAAATCGAAGTTTGGCATTGATGTTCAGTTTGTTGAACGAACGCTTCCTGAACCATCGGACAAGCACCTTGAACTGGAAGACGAACCAGCATGGTTGGTTTACGAAGCTTCGCGTGATTATGTAAAAAATCAGCCACCAACCGATGTGCAGTTATATTGGCCGCGAATGCATATTGATCATGACGCGACGAACAAGTTTGTTGCGGCATTGTTGGCGATGAAAGTTCCCGACAATCCTGATGACAAATGTATCGAAGAGACATGGTTCGTGCGTGGGTCTATGGCGGCGATGACCGTCAGTCTGGCCGAACTGGGCGAAGTCGATCAAAAATCTGCCATTGAAGCCATTCGTGTTGCGGCGTTGGCAGAGGGGATTTCCAGCGAACAACTGCACATGGGGGGTCGGCCGGTCGCTGCGACATCACTGAATCGTGCGATCAAACAAGCTGGCTGGAATAAGGCAGCCCCGGCGTGGGATCTTTACCATCGTTCGCCGCTGTTGCTTTCGTTTGCGATCAGCCTGTTTCTGACATACTTCATGCTGAAGAGTCTGCGACTGGCGATTCTTGTGCAGTCGGTTTCAGTGCTATGTTCATTTGCCGCAGTCTCGCTGATACCAGCAACCGGTGGTACGTTGAATATGGTGCTGGTGGTGATGCCAACGCTATTGATGGTGATCACCACTTCCGGCGCAATTCATATCTGTAACTATTGGAAAACTTCAAATATCGCTGATGCAAAAAAATCGGTGATTCACGCCGCAAGAATGGCATGGTGGCCTTGCCTGTTGGCGAGTGGCACAACGGCAATTGGCCTTGCTTCGTTGATGGTGAGTTCTTTAATCCCCGTGCGAGATTTTGGAATCTACGCTTCCATCGGTTGTATCATTTCTTTCCTGTGCGTTCTCTACGTTCTACCCTCGTTAATGCTGTATTGGCCCCAAGCCCCACCGCGTCCAGAACACATCGACAATCACAAGTGGTATCGTTTGGGGCAGTTCCTTTGTCGCAACTGGGGCAGAACGTGTTTTGTAAATCTCGCGGTGACAGGATTGTGCCTTTGGGGAATGTTCTACTTTCGCACTGAAACGAAAGTGATTCGCTACTTTCCCGACGAATCTCAGGTCATGCAGGACTACAAGTTTCTTGAAGAGAATCTTTCCGGCATTGTCTCTGTCGATACGATTGTGCGATTCGACAGCGAAATGCAGCGCAAGGTTCCGTTCCTTGATCGTGCTCGGAAGATCCTGTCAATTCAGGATGCTCTGAAGAAGCACCCAGAAGTCAGTGGAACTCTGTCATTGGCGTCCTTCATCGATTTGCAGGAGCACGATGAATCAGTCACCCCAACTCGCTCGCGTCGTAACGCAAATCTGCGTGAAAACCTGATCGGGAAGAAAATCCACGAACGACTGCTGAAAGGCGGCGAAGCGGCGGAGGGTTTAAGTTCATTGATTGCACTGCCCCAAAATTCCGCCGATTGGAAGAAAAAGGGCGACGAGCTTCTGAATGAACCCGGTGATGAAGTCTGGCGGATTACCTGTCAGTCCAGCATTCTCTCTGATTGCGACTACGCAATTCTGACCAAAGAACTTGGCGGTATCGCCGATGAACAACTTTCAGACTTTGCTGCCGGACGCCCTGTTCACCGAGTGACCGGTTTGGTGCCAATTTTCTTGAGGACGCAAAATGCTTTGTTAGAAAGCTTGGTCGAGAGTTTTGGGTTGGCACTTCTGATGGTGTGTGCAGTCATGGCCGTGATGTTGCGAAGTCTGCCGGCCTCATTGTACGCGATGATTCCAAACGTGATGCCCGTGGCGATCGTCTTTGGATTGCTGGGGTGGACGGGTATCCGAGTCGATATCGGCACGATGATCACAGCATCCGTTGCGTTGGGGCTTGCTGTAGATGGAACATTACATTTGATCATTTGGTTCCGGGAACTTCTTCGGCAGGGCATGTCGCGACAGGAAGCGGTGGCCAAATCCCTGGAACATTGTGCTCCCGCGCTGTGGCAAACCAGTGCTGCGATTGGATTTGGAATGTTGGCATTGTATCCCGTCGAACTGCTGCTGATCAGCCGTTTCGGCTGGATCATGGCTGGGATGATTTTTGCAGCACTCTGGGGTGACGTTGTGCTTCTGCCAGCGTTGCTTGCTGGGCCACTGGGAGCGGCAATCGAAGCATCGGAAAAACGCCGCAATGAAAAGAATAGTTCATCCGATTCGGATCAAGATGCTGCATGGGAAGGCGGGAATTCCGCAGGCAATCCTGGCAAGAAGCAAAAAGAGTCCACGGGAACGGGAATTCGAGCGGCCAGCATCATTCCGCGTGGTCCGCATTTTCCTCGAATCAGACCGTTGTTCTCGGAAAAGCAGGGATGAATTAGAATTCGTGCAGGGATCGAACCCGTTTTTGACATCATGTGTCCCGAAGTTGCTCAACGGATGCCGGAAGTCTTGTAAAGACGTAAGCGAATCCCTAACATCCCGAGCCCGAACCAGGGTTTGATATCAATCGGTGTTCGGTGAAAGGGTGATTGTTCTGTTTATAGGGGCAGTTATTTTTTCGGGCAGATAGCTCAGTTGGTAGAGCACAGGATTGAAAATCCTGGTGTCGGGGGTTCAATTCCCCCTCTGCCCATCAATGAAAACAAAGGGTTTCCGAGAAATTCGGGAACCCTTTGTTCGTTAAATAGCCCCAACAATAGCCCCCAACTCAATTTATTGGGGTTCTGGCTCGATCGGCTGGAACAGATTCGCCGTTGCCGCTGTCACCCGAGCCATGCCGGTCTTGGTGGCGTGTGCGTAGATTCTGGATGTCACGACTGAACTGGCATGCCCCAGCAACTCCGATACGTTGTTGATCGGAATTCCACTCTCCAGAAGGAGCGTTGCTGTCGTGTGCCGCATCTCATGCCAAACAAGAACAGGAACACCAGCTTTCGCGCACAAGGGCTTGAATGTCCGGCTGACCAGATTGTTCCGGTTGATAATTTTTCCCGCATGATTGCAGAATACAAGGTTCTCACCTGACGTGGGGTGTCCGTCCATCATCATTCTTGCCCTGTGCTTGTCGAGTGCATCCATGACGTAAGGCGGCACAATGATTGCCCGATTGCCGCCGTCAGTCTTTGGAACCTCGCCAATCGTGGCTTTGCCATTGTTGTCTGTCAGGGTTCGGGAAATCTGGATCTCGTTCTTTGTCCAGTCAAGATCCGACCAGAACAACGCTAGGGACTCGCCTTGTCGCATACCGGTGAACATGGCGAGCGTAAACAATGCGAACCAACGATGCCCGGCAACATGCTTCAGGAACGCCTGAGATTGGTCTGCCGTCCAGATTGTGTGCTTTGACTTCCTCAAGCGCGGCTTGTCTGACTTGGCACATGGATTGAAGCCAATCAGATCTCGCTTGACAGCATCGTTCAACGACTTGCTGAGTACAGCGTAAATCTTCTGTTGACTACTGGGGGAGGAACCATTGCCAGCCGCTGTGCTGATAACGCTGTCGATGTGCAGGGGTGTCAGTTGCTGCAACTTCACTTTGCCGATCAGTGGATTGATTTTTGTACGGATATCCTGCTGATACCGATCTTTGGTTGACACTGCAGCGCGACTGATGTTTTCCATCCAGAACTTCAGGTATTCAGCTACGGTCGTTTTTGTTGCGGTCGGCAACTGGCCAGCGTCGTTTGCTGATTGTGCAACTCGGAGTTTCTTTTGAACTTCCGCCCGTGTCTTGCCGTAGATTGCTTTCCGGCGTCGCTTGCCGTCTGTGCCAATCCCGAGTGATACCCTTGCCCGCCATCGTCCGTCTGGCATCTGGTCAATTGCACCCTCGCCACGTCCACGTTTCTTTGCCATTGCATTCACCCTCATCAAAAGTGATTCATCGAAATTGAAAGAGCGGGAAACCGAATGATGAGTTCGGCTTTCGGGGATCAACCTATCCCGCTTGTTTCACATTGTGCCATCGCCTGCCCACAATCTCAATCAACTCCACCGGCCGCCGCATCCGTGCGAGCCACTTAGCGGTTCGTGTTGAATAACTCCGCGGCCTTGTGCGCTGTCTTATCTTCAGACTTACTGGATTGAGACGGGACAATTTTTTGTCCCGTCTCGTTTGTCCGAGCTTCTGAGATCTTCTCACGCCGCTTCGTCTCAACGTCCGCCTGAATCGCCGCAATCAACTCTTCGGCTTCAACTGCGATGCACGCCCACTGGCCCGAGTTTAGGTTGCGACGCTGGATGCGTGACATTGCCCATGTCTTCTATCGGCCGCCATCATCGGAAGCCGTCCTGAGTGAACGTCGCGAACCGAAAAACAAAAAGCCGCCCTGATCCAGCGACAAGCTGGGGACGCCTGCGATGGCCAAACTCAAAACCATTGCTCCCATGAAGAAAAGAAAGCCGACTCCGCATGCAGTCGTTAGGCAAAGAACGGCTTTCGCTGAATGACAGTGCCTCAGAACAATTTCAGTTCCGATCGCTCGATTTCGTCCCCTGTTGAAAAACGAATCAGACCAGCGTTCTGCCACGCAATGCCTGTTCAGGAGTCTGGCTGACCGATGAATAATAATCCAGGGGCGCTTCAGCCGCTTCGAGTGCTGCTGCATGTGTGGCTCGCATGTCCGGCAGTTGGGCTTGAAGGTCGAAAAGTTCGACTTCGATCTCGCGGCGAATCACTGCCCATGCTGGTGACAGTTTGATGACTCGGATCCTGTCGGCGTCGATGACTGTGACCGCATCACGGAAACTTCGTTTGAGCGCTTCGAGATACGAATTTTCGTCCGCATACTTGGCAGGCGTTGTACAGCACTGCAACTCGTGAATCCGGGATTCTGCGTCGATAACATCGCGTCTCAGAGTATTCGCAATCGTGCCGACTTCGGATTGAACCCGCTGCATGACGTGAGTCGGGACCAACGCACGCAATTGCTGAACGGCCTGGGTTTGCTCCTCGCATCGTTTCTGACTCAACCGCGCGTCGCGTTGCAGTGCCTCCAGCTTGGTCTGAAGTTCCGCAATTTTGGATTCCAGCTTTGGTTCCTCTTTCGAGAGAACATCGGCGGAAGTTTCCGCTTCAGTCGTGGCGGCCTGTCGATCCGCCGGCGTTCCGGCGATCGCCTGATTTCGCAGAACACCGTGCATCCGCCGCATCTGATCGTTGACCTGTCGTTCGTTCCATCCGAGTTTTGAAAAGAAAACGGTTTCTGAGTAGTTTGGTTTTCGATCCTCATGGACGATTGTTTTCAGAAGTTCGTCGGCTTGCTCGCAATCCATTTCGTGCGATTCTTTGATCTCTTCGGCGAATGAATTTGCCATCGTTCGTGTTCTCCAATTGAGTTTGAAAAGGGGGGGGAATATCTCAGCACTTTGATCAGTGTCGATTCGCTTCTGCGACCAGTTGCTGCCGAAGTTTTGGATTCTGTCGCGCGACCATCGCAACGGCTCGAGCGCGATTGCCACCGCATTCCACAACTGCGGATTCGACGGCCTTGTCCCAGCGAGCCCGAGCTGTTGCTGTCGGCTTCGGTTTCAATCCGCCTGAGTAATCGCCCGCTGCGATCGCCGATCGGATCTTCATGTGTGCCTCAGCACGCGCGATGATTCGCTTCTCAATCGCCGTCAAACCTTCGGCCTGAGCGCGCGGTTTGCGCTTCGCCGCTTCCTGCTGTGCAGCAAGTCGTTTTTGCCGTGCGGTTTCGTCGCGTTCGGTTTGGAGTTTTTCGCCTTGGCGTCGTTTCGCTGCGTCGTTGAAATCTCGATCGGACATTCGTTGTGCTCCCATTGAAAAAGTGTGTCATCGTCTGCCGGAGATTCTATCGTGCTTCTGTCGCGAGGGGTGAATCGCCATTGCTATGCGTAGCAACTGGAAGAATGATCGCTCTGCCGATGTCATCCAGTGACAAACTCTCTTTTCCAGTCGCGCCACAATGTCGGCAGACCAGATATCGAATCCGGCTCGAGCCTCGAGTTATTGTTGTGCGCGTCCTCATGCGGCCCGAGCGGCAGATGGTACATCGTTCACCGGATCTCATCGCGCCACCCGCAGGACAGGCCCCTGACTTTCAATCGCGTCGATTCGTGCGCGCAGCTCACCCGATTCACTCAACGGCCCCACGTTCGCCAGGATCGCTTTAGACGCATTCAGACGAACTGACGGTTCATTCTCCGGCTTCAACAGTTCCCGGAGCGTATCGACGGCCTCAACGCACGCTTCTGTGAGCTTTCCAACAGCTTCGGTTGTCAGCTCCGTGCGGATCTCAGCGACACGCTGCCGGAATTCTGCGGACCCGCTCATGTTGTATGCGGCCTGCAAGCTGCAACCGACGATAACCGCCGCCGCCTTGATGGAACTTCCGCTGGCCACGGTGATGGCCAATGGTTCAAAAATTCTGGACTTACTTTTCATGGGTATCTTCCTCCGTTGTTGGCCAACAATCCGAACAGCCGATCGGGATAAAAACTTCGTGCAAATCGCGCGGTTCTGTATTTTCCAGTGCGATCCGCTCGCTGTCGAACACGTCCAAATAAACTTCTTCGGCCCATCCCTCAGACGCGACTTGCACCGCGATCGTTTCAGGCATTTTTGCACCCGTTGTGAATGAGTACAAAATTCTTCCGCATCCGTCCGGGGTTGAACGTGCAGCTCCGCAGACCAGCGCTGGCAACATTCGCTCTGTCGAGTCGTCCCACTCGCCTGGATTGCCATGTGATGGACACCCCAGCAAAACATGTTCGCGAATTGGCGTTCCTTGATCATCCGTCATCGCCTGCAACATCAGAAACGCAAGCTGGCAAACGTGATCGGAAGGAAAACGAGAACCGACCAAAGCCTTTGCGACGGCCTCGCCAAGTTGCGTCAGATTCACACTGACAATCTGACCGCCGGATGACACCGGCTTCAGCATCCCCGAAGTAATCAGTTCGCGCCGGAGTTCGTGGGCGCTCTTCCAATCGGATTGACTGCCCGATCCTTTTGCGGAAACACCGGCGATGCCCGCAAGGTATTCTCGCTGCCGAGCGCGAATTTCTGTCATCGGCGGTTGATAGGATTTCGTCATCCGCCAGGGCCAGAACAAGGCGTCGCGTTTCGCGAGAATCTGGACCAGCATTTTTCTGGCGGATGGCGATAGCTCGTTCGTGTTTTGTGATGCCTCGAGTGCATCGAGTCGACTGTTCAGACGTTTCATTTTTTTTGCCTAAAAAGTAGGTAGGAATTTGCGGCTGCGAGAAGAAACGGACCTTCCTTTACCGCATAGAGTGCAGGACGATCAGGAGGAACCTAAAAAGCCCCCCCCTGGAGGGTATGGCCTGTCATTCGTCGCCTCGCCGGTGATGTGCCTCCAGATCGTCCGATGTCATGTCACACAATCGGCCGTCTGCCGCCTTAACACGGGGCCGCAGGTCAACCCGCAATCGCTTCAGGCGCTCCTGTGCTGACCACGTTGAGCGAATCAATTGGCAAGCCGCTTCTATTTCGTCGG